>NKIC01000954.1_pt1 | contig 22960 bp, 17 predicted proteins | sample 1173441 | NCBI WGS metagenome assembly NKIC01 (sample SAMN07190239, study PRJNA340070) | algae metagenome | isolation source: Clonal culture of Asterionella formosa BG1 isolated from Esthwaite Water | host: Asterionella formosa BG1 | place: United Kingdom: Esthwaite Water | collected 2014-12
TCATTGCTCTACTGTGCCTTGGCCAAATGGCTTTTGCTCAGGTGGTGTATGAACCAGAGTTTAAGACTTCCTATAATTTCTTAAGTCGTATGGCCCAGCGGGGTATAATTTCTTTAGACGACGTAGTATTGCCTTTGTCACGTAAATACATTCAAGAAAAACTTAGTGAGGTCTATTTTAGATATAAAGAGCTCACCTTATTGGAGAACAAAGAACTCGATTTTTATCTCAAGGACTATCTTTTGGACCGCATAAGTATCGATACCATGCACAGTGGCTCTATGCCGCCTATTCTTTTCAAAAAGAAAATAAATGACCGTTGGCGTTTTGTGGCTTTTCGCAACAAAGACTTTACCATCAATCTGCAACCCATCATCGGTGCCCAACTGGACCTCCGCCGGGGCGAAACGCTTTTTAAACGCAGCAGTGGTTTCTGGTTGTATGGCTATATACATAAAAACTTCGGCTATAGTTTTTCGTTCAACGAAATAAGTGAAAACGGCCCTTTAGTGGATTATAAGAAGTCTTTTACACCTGAGCCAGGCTTCTTTGGCATTGCCTCACCTGGCACTACCAACTATTCTGATTTCAGAACCAACCTCAGTTACAACTGGAAATGGGGTACGATCAGCACTGGCCGAGAAAAAACACAATGGGGCTATGGAGCTAATGGCAAGCTGGTCTTATCCAACAAGGCCCCCGCCTATCCTTTTGTGCGGCTGGACGTAAAACCAGCCGCTTGGTTGTCTTTCAATATGACTGCCATGTGGTTAAGTTCAGGAGTGGTGGATTCCGCTTATGTAAGGCCGACTACAGTGGCCATGCAAACACAAATAGATTTCGTGCCCAAGTATTTAAGTAATCACTCCTTCACCTTTTTAGCTTCTAAAAAGCTGAGCTTTTCAGTGGGGGAGTCTATCATTTTTAATAACCGACTCAAATTGGGTTATGTGATACCCTTGGCATTTTGGAGGGCACAAAGCCACTATGATGGAGAAAATGGAATTGGAGCCACTAATACATTAAGTAATTCTCAGTTTTTTTTACAAGCAAGTAGCAGAAATCACCTACCCAATACCCACCTCTATTTCAATTTCTTTGTAGATGAAATGAGTTTTAAAAAATTCTTTGATAAAGCTTTGATGCGAAACCAAACGGGCTACAGTGCAGGCTTGTCGATTACCAATATCCCTTTTAAGAATGGATATTTCCAAACCGACTATACCCGTACGCGTCCTTACAATTACGTGCATTTTGTGCCTGCCCAAACTTATACTAATAAAGAGTATAATTTGGGCCATTGGATAGGACCCAATGCAGATCAATGGTACTCTGCTTACACCTACCAATTTATCAGAGGCTTAAAAGGCCAAATAACTTTCAATACGGTAAGGGCTGGAACTGTAGGTAAAGGTTTTGCTCAACAACAAGATAGAGGTAGCCAATTTTTATGGGGCAGAGTCAATAGATATAATACTTTGGCAAGCAATTTTACTTATGAAATTACGCATGATGTATTTTTAAAAGGTTCCACAGCCTACCAAGAAACTTTGACCAATAATACTCTTAATAAATATTTCCATTATTCAATAGCCTTAAATCTAAGTTTATGAACTGGTATGTGATTTACACCAAGTCGAGGTTTGAGAAAAAAACTGAACAACTCTTACTAGAAAAAGGCATAGAAGCTTATTGCCCCAAAAGAGAAGTGAGTAAGCAATGGTCGGATAGAAAAAAGTTGGTGGTGGAGCCGCTCTTTCGCTCTTATGTATTCGTTAAAATCAACCAAATTCAAAAATACGACGTATTAAATACAGAAGGGGTAGTAACGTTCATTGGTTACAAAGGTGGTCAAATGGCCACCATGCGAGAATCTGAGATTGAACGCATCAAAGCGATGCTCAACGAATATGACCACCAAAACATAAAAATCAAAACTTTTGAACCCAACGAACTGGTAACCATCTCTTCAGGAGCATTTTTGGACTTCCAAGGCCGAGTGATAGACCACAAAGGACACAAGGCCACCCTATACCTAGAACAATTGTGCCTTAAAATAGAAATTGACTTAGACAAAAATATTTTACAAAAAAATACTAACTTGGGCAACCAACCAACCGCAAATTATCTTTAAATGAACAAACTGAAACTTTTTGGCTTCCTCATCGCATTGATGGCCATCCAAAGCTCTTGTATTAAAACACCTACAATCACCTATTTTGATAGTGCCGACAGTACCAAATTTCAGCTATTACCTGAAAATATACCTATCATTACCAAAATCAGACCCAATGATATTTTGGCCATAACAGTGGGCAGTTTGAGTCAAGAAAGCAATGAAATTCTTAATTTTAACAATATTAATAGAATTTTCACTACTAATTTTCCTGGACAAAATGTTGGTCAATTTGGCCAACCCTTAGGCTTTTTGGTAGATAATACCGGACAAGTAGATTTGCCCATGATTGGTAGAATTTCTCTAAATGGTTTAAAATTGGATGAGGCAGCTGAAAAAGTTAGAATTGAGGTTGAAAAACTGCTAAAATCACCTTCAGTAACCGTGCGTTTTTTAAATCATCGCTTCACCGTTATTGGTGAGGTGAACAAGCCTGCTGTTTATAATCTCATTGATGACAAAACCACCCTTACCGAAGCCTTAGCTTTGGCAGGTGACTTGACCGCCTTTGGAAACCGAACAAACGTTATGATTATCAGAGATTATTATGGAAAAAGAGAAATGGTAAGAGTGAATTTGTTAAATAAAGAAGTTTTTTCTTCTCCATATTACTTTTTAAAAGATGGAGATATGGTATATATAGAACCTGTGAAAGGGAAAGCTACCTATACTGACCAAAAAGTGCAGCTAGCACCCCTATATTTGAGTGGGGCATCAGCATTGGTGGTATTGATAAATGTTTTGGTCAACATAATTAAATAATTGAGAAACAACATAGCTAATAGCCAACAGCTAATAGCCAACAGCAAATAAAATGAACGACAATAACTTTAATATTTGGCAAGAAGAAGAAGAGAGTTTTAATTTAAGAGATTTTTTCTTTAAATATCTTAGACGTTGGCATTGGTTTGCCATTAGTTTGACTGTAACATTAATAAGTGCATTTATATATCTGCGTTATACAACTCCAATTTATGAAATTCAAGCTTCTATATTGGTAAAAGATGAGAAAAAAGGTTCTAATATGGGCAATGACATATTAAAAGAATTGGATATCATGCCAGGCAGCAAATTGGTAGAGAATGAGATTGAAATAATGCGTAGCCGCAATTTGGTAGAGAAAGTAGTAGACAAACTTAATCTGACGGTGACTTATTGGAGAGAAGGAAGTATAAGAGACATGGAGCTATTTACTGACAGTCCTATCAAAATATATCAATTAGATTCAAAACCGAAAGGCTTTCCAGAAGATTTTTTTATTCAAAATAAATCTAAAAGTAGATTTGAATTATTAGATGAAAACAAAAAACTTTTAGGTGAGTATACCTATGGTCAAAGTATAAAATCTCCTTTCGGGCAAATCAGGGTTTTTAGTTTAAATACAGTTTCAGCACTTAAAGACCAACAAATAAAAGTAAAACTAAAAAATAGAGATGCTGTTGTTAGTGCTTTAATAAAAGGACTAAGTACTGACCTTGTAAATTTAAAAAGTACTGTTGTAGCATTGAAAATGGAAGATGCCGTTCCTGAAAAAGGCAAATTAATTTTAGGTAATATTTTGGATGAATATGCATTTTTGGCTCTTGAAGACAAAAATCGTGAAGCTACCAATACATTAAGGTTTATCGAGGATAGATTGAAATTAGTCACAAGTGAACTAGGTGATGTAGAAAAAAACGTAGAGCAATATCGAACTTCTAGAGGAATAACTGACCTAAGTGTAGAAGCTAATCTTTTCCTTGAAAAAGTAAAAGAAAATGACTCCAAACTTAATGAGGTCAATATTCAAATGAAAGTATTGGATGGTGTTGAAGAATACTTAAAAACCAACCAAATGCGAAATGTTTCACCATCGACTTTGATGGTGAGTGATCCTGTTTTGACGGGATATTTGACTCAATTGGGAACACTTGAATTAGAGAAAGAAAAAGTATCAAGATCAACCCAAGCTGGTAATCCTTTTTTAGAAACCATCAATACCCAAATAAAAAATATAAAAAGTGCTGTAAGAGAAAATATTTCTAACCAAAAAAATAACCTATTAGTAAGTAAAAATAGTTTATCTACTTTAAATAATCGATTAGAGGGATCTATTGGCACTATTCCCAAAAAAGAAAGAGAATATGTAGAAATTAAAAGACAGGCAAGCATCAAGGAAAGCCTTTATTTGCTTCTACTTCAAAAAAGAGAAGAAACGGCTCTTTCCTATGCATCAACAGTTAACGATAGCAGAATAGTAGATTATCCTTTCAGTAGTTTTAAGCCAATGAAACCGAGTAAAAATATTGTTTGGATAATTGGAATAATGGCTGGTTTTCTCATTCCGGTTATAATAATAAATTTAATTGGATTGTTAAGAAACACTGTTCAATCTAAAAAAGAGATTGAAAAAGGTACTGGACTAATAGTTTTTGGTGAAATTGGCAAAAAGGACAAAGATTTTACGGGTAGTCTAATTGACCTCAATAGCCGAAGTTTTGCAGCAGAACAAATTAGAATGATTAGATCAAATATGCAATATTTATTTGCTAACAAGCTAGAAAAAAAAGGAAAAGTAATAATGGTAACCTCCTCAACTCCAGGAGAAGGTAAAAGTTTTGTAGCTACAAACATTGCAGCATCACTAGCTATTCTAAATGAAAAAATAGTAATTATTGGCCTTGATTTGCGAAAACCAAAAGTTAATGAATATTTAAATGTAAGTAACAAAATCGGAGTTAGCACTTATTTAATAGGTAAGGCTAATGAAAATGAAGTGATTCAAGAAACTGGAAAACTAAATCTTTCAATAATAACCTCAGGCCCCATTCCCCCTAATCCAGCTGAATTAATAGCCAATGGCAAATTAAAAAATCTTCTTGACTATTTAAGCACCCAATTTGATTATATTGTAATTGATACACCACCCACAAGTTTAGTTAGTGATGCATTGATTTTAGCACCTTATGTTGATACCTGTTTTTTTATTATTAGACACCAAAAAACACCAAAACAGTATCTGACTAAAATTAAAGAACTAAATGAAAAATCTATATTTCCTTCAATAAACATAATATTTAATGCATTAGATTACAAAAATTCTGAAGAATATGGATATGGATATGGATACGGATATGGATATGGATACAATAATAGTAATGGCTATTATTCGGAAAAAACTAAATTAAGCTTTTTTCAAAAAATATTTAAAAACAAAAAAAAGTGATGTAAACAAAATACTAAAGATTTTTAAATCTTACGAAATAACAATTTATTAAAATTATCTTAAACCAAATATTCAATGGAAGAATTAATCTTTGATGATGAACGAGCTACCCCATCCTTATATTTCGAAAACAAAGAGCTTTTCTATTATCATTTATCTAGATATCAGTTTGCAACAAATATTATTGAAAAAAATGACACTGTAGTTGATATTGCCTGCGGCACAGGTTATGGTGCATATGAATTAGCATCAAAATGTAAAATGGTATATGGTATTGATTTATCAGAAAAAGCCCTTACCTATGCTAAAAATAGATTCAATTCATTCAATATTACATTTATTAAAGAAAATGCAATTTCATTTGGCCAGAAATTATCTGAAAAAGTAAATGCAGTAATTTCCTTTGAAACTATAGAACATCTTTCGGAAAAAGACCAAGGTTTATTTTTAGAAAATGTAATCAATGTCTTAGATAGTGACGGAGTTTTTATTGTTTCTACTCCAAATAAAGATGTTTATAGCAAACATGGTATTTCTACAAACGAATTCCATAAAAAAGAGCTTTCAATAGCGGAGTTTGAGGATATATTAAAATCCAAGTTTAAAACAGTTTTATTATTTGGACAGAAATTAAATTCTGGATACAGCTTAAAGAGAACAACAATGCAAATTGGAAGACTAATTAAGTCAATATTCACATTAAATTTTAAATTATTCAAAACTGGTAACGATTTAACAATCGCTTTAAGTGATTTTGAATTTACAAGTATTGATTTAAAAAATTCCCTTATTATTATTGCAATATGCAAAAACCCAATTTGAGCAACAAAATTGTAAAAAGCATTTTTTCTTCTTTTTCTTTTGTAATAATAAACTCAATTGGGGCAATTTATATTTCCAGTTATGTTATACAACAATTAGGTGCAGAATTACTTGGAATATGGGCAATAGTTAATGCCTTAACATCTTTAGGAAATATCGTAAATTTAGGTTTGGGGAATAGTCTTCCAAGGTTTATTGCGTCAAATGTTTCAAAAAACAATTATATATACGCAAGCAAATTAATAGGGACTTCAATAATATCCACAATTCTTATAACAGTCCCTTTACTTCTACTTATTTTTTATATATCGAAATTAAGTAATTTTTCTATAGTTGGAGGTACTTATAAATTATTAATTGAGGATTTGCTTTATTATACATTAATTAATTTTGGCCTTTCAAACTTAAATAGTGTTATCCTTTTAACCTTTGATGGTTATTCAAAAATGTATTTAAGAAGCAGAATACAAATTATTGGTAGCATTATTAACATTTTTTTAAGCATTTTATTAGTTCAAAAATTTGAATTAAAAGGACTTGCTTACTCTCAAATTGCTCAACAAATTGTAATACTATTTTTTGGAGTCTATTATTTGATAAAAAATTCAATGATATATAAAAAATATATATTCATTTTTTACAGAGAGTGTTTTAAAGAGCTATTTTCTTATAGTTTAAAAATACAAATTATTAATCTAGTACAGATATTTAGTGACCCCTTAATGAAATTTTTATTTTCCAAGTTTGGTGACTTAAAAATTACTGCATATTATGAGTTAGTTCAAAGAATATTTGGAGCTATTCGCAATTTAATTGTTGTGGTTAACCAAGTAGTAATTCCTGAAATTGCAAAAAATGAAAATAAATCGGAAATTATTTTTTCTATGGTATATACAAACAACAGAATTGTAAATTTTATTTCTATAATTTTCTTTTCCTTTCCTTTCCTATTTGAATATTTTTTATCTTTCTACTGGTTTAACAACTGGAATAGCATATTTAGTATTATTTTCACATTTGTTGCTATTGGCCTATTTATCAACACAAGTGCATTACCATTTTATATGTATTATTTAGGGATCGGTAAACTTAAATTCAATGTAATATCCAATATTATAGCTTCACTAACTATTTCAATTTTTGGAACATTGTTAGGATATTATTTTGGCTATATAGGAATTTTATACGGTTGGCTATTTGCATGTATTTTAGGAGCATTTATTATTTCATATCCATTTATAAAGGAAAGAAAATCCGAAATTAGTTTATTTTTAAAAACCGAAGATATTCATTTGTTTTTCGCATCAATCGTAATAGTCATTAGCATTTTGTACCTGGACAATAATATTTTAATAAAGTTATTTAGTCCAATTCAAATATTATCAATTAACCTAATAATCTATTTACCATTAATTAGTTTTTTTGTTATTAAACATTCAGCTTTTGAATATATAACAGATTTTATTTTAAAAAAAAATTAAAATAAGACCTAATACAAATCAATAATGAATTTTAACATACAGGAAATTATTTTTTTAAAAAAATATGGAAATTGGTATTTTACTAACAGCAACAATTAATCCAAATGAAATGTCATTTACAAGTATAAAAGATGTAAATGTTAGGAAAAATCAATATTTTGAAGCTTTAGAATTTTATAGCAAATTTGATTATAAAATTACATTTGTAGAGAATTCTGATTATAATTTATCTGAAATGAAATTGAAATTTCCTAAAGTTGAATTTCTTACATTTAATGGAAACAATTATTCGAAAGAAATAGGCAAAGGATTAGGTGAATATAATTGTTTAGATTTTGCTTTGAAGAATTCAATTCAACTTAAACTTTGCGAACATATCATAAAAATTACTGGAAGGCTACAGATACTAAATATCACTAAAGTATTAAAGAATATTAGTGATGCATTCATTATAGCAAACTTGCATAGTAATTTGACATTTGCTGATTCAAGAGTGTTTATTTTTAGACCTGATTTTTTAAATTATCTTTCTAACTTTAAAAAACATCTTAATGATTCAAAAGAAGTATATTTTGAAAATGTTTTAGCAAAAGCAATTTTATTAAGCTTAGTAAATGATTTAAAATTTGCGAAGTTCAATGTTTTCCCAAGAGTAAAAGGAAAATCGGGATCAAATGGACACAAATACAATGACTCTAGTATTCATTGGATAAAACAGCAAACGAAATTATACTTTTCAGACAAATTTAACTCTTTTTAACTTTAAACTAATGGTAGGTTTAATTTTTGTAATATTTCACTTCATTTTTAAAAATTCACACAATGAAAAATTACATTTATATTCTATTCTTATTTTCTTTTTTTTTATAAGTAATTGTTTTCAACTAATACCATTAAATTTTGTCACATACGGTGTGCCAGGCATAACAAAATCTTTTGATTTTGCCTTAATAATACTTTTCTTCTCCATTATTTTTGAATTAAAAAAGTGGCGAATAATGCTTAAAAGAATTAAACATCTAAATGCATTAAAATTGTTACTAGTATTTTCATTGATTACATCTCTATTTAGCTATTTTATTCTTGAATATAAAATTATAAACATTTTCCGTGTAGCAAGACCCTATTTTCTATTACTAAGTGTATATTTTTTTTACTTATATAAAATTGAAGTTTTAGAAAAAGCATTTCGATTTATTTTATTTCTTACAATTTTTCTGTCAATATTATATCTTTTACAAATTCCATTTAATAGAACTTTAATTGAAACCTCAGGTTCAGAGATGACAATTGGAAAACTAGATGGAATAGATTGGATAAGATACTACAATTTGCCAGTGTTTCTTTCTATATCATTTATTTTTCTTCTTTTTAATAACAAAATTTTTCCAAAGAAATACAGAATATTATTTCAGATAATACTTGGAATGACAATTATAGCCCCTGCTCACAGATCATATATTGGAATTTTCTTATTAGTAATTTCCATTTACTTTTTTATTAAAACCAACTTAAATAAAAAAATCATAATAACTATTCTAATTGTATTTGTTATGATATTTTTAAGTTCATTTGGTTTTTTAAATAAAATAATAATGAGAACATTTTCTGATTTAAAATTTATTACATCCTTGAATTTTAGGCAATATGATATAATGAATACTTTTTCCTATCGAATAATGCACTTTTTTGAACGTGCCACTTATATTTTAACTAATCCAAACAGATGGATTTTGGGTTTAGGCTTCATAACTGAGGATTCAGTTGAAGCACAACATCTTTCATTTAATATAGGAATTGAAGATAAATTAAATCCAGGAAAAATTACACAGATTGACACAGGAGATATTATTTGGTCTTTGCTAATCCTTCAAGGCGGGATTGTTGGAATATTATTAAATATTAATTTTATATATTCATTATTAATTTTTTTCAAAAAATTACAAAAAGAAATTTATTCTCAAACAGGACTATTATACATTTTGATTTGTTTCTTCCTTTCATTTTTTAGCTCAGAAATGATTGGAAACGGTTTTAGGACGATTACTCTCTTATTTTTTATTATTGTTTATAAAAAGAATGAAACTCAATACAGCTTTACAAAATAAGCCACTTGTAACAATAATTACTCCTTCTTTTAACCAAGGAGAGTTTTTAGAACAAACTATCTTAAGTGTTATTAACCAATCATATGACAATATTCAATATATTTTAGTAGATGGAGGCTCTGTTGACAATTCACATCAAATAATAAATGAATATTTTAATAGAATTGATTTAGTAATTATTGAAAAAGACAAAGGGCAATCTGATGCAATAAATAAAGGTTTCCGCCATGCAAAGGGAGATTTAGTTGGTTGGATAAATTCAGATGACATTTTAAATCCAAAATCTGTTGAAAGAATAGTTGATTTATATTTAAAAAACAAAGACGGAGTGATTTTTTATAATTGCAATAATCAGCTAATTGATATAAATTCTAAACTAATAAAAAACTATCAGATAAAAATTAGCTCAAAAGATACTTTAGTCTTTAAGAATTATTCTATAATTCAACAAGGTTCATTCTATAAAACAACAACAGTAAGAAACATTGGTCTGTTAAACGAAACCTTAAATTATTGTATGGATTTAGACCTATGGATTAGGCTTTTAAAATTTGGAAATATTTATTATTTAGAAGATTTGAATTCAAATGGATTTAGGATTTATCCTACCACCAAAACCTCTACTGGAGGTGAATTTTTTTTTAAAGAAATCTTAAAAACACTAAAATTAAATGGAGCAACCATTATAAATTCTGCTGCCCTAAGACAAGGATACTGGTATTTACTTAAAGCAATAATTAAAAGAAAAATTAATAAATGAAAATTTTACATATCATTTTTTCATTAGGAATTGGAGGTGCTGAAAACATGTTGGTAGATATAATAAATGAGCAAGCAAAATTCGAAAAAATAAGTTTAATAGTAATAAATGATTTAGTTGAAAATAATATTTTAAATAAAATCTCAGAAAATATTAATGTTAAATTATTCAAAAGGAAACCTAAATCATTACCATTAAATGTATTTATTAAATTAAATTTTCAACTACTTAAAGAAAATTATAATATAATTCATTGTCACAATGAAAATTTAATAAAATTAATATTGCCATATTTTAAAAGTAAAACATGTTTAACGGTTCATGATACAAGGTCAAACACAAATAACTTCAGCAAATACAAAAGACTTTTTTCAATTTCTAATTCAGTTCAAGAAGATATTTATAAAAGATCTAATATTGAGAGTACTGTTGTGTATAATGGAATTAACTTAAATTCAATTCAAAAAAAAACAAGTTTTAAACCACATCCTTTAAAAATAATACAAGTGGGTAGATTAATCCACAATAAAAAAGGGCAAGATATTATATTAAAGACAATTGCCGAAACCGAAATAAATGCTGAATTATATTTTATAGGTGCCGGAGAATCAAAAGAGTACTTATTCAACTTAGCAAAAAAATTGAAAATTGAAAATAAAGTATACTTTTTAGGTAGTAAAACACGTGAATATGTGTATATGAATCTAAAAAATTATGATTTATTAATTCAACCTTCAATATTTGAAGGATTCGGACTAACTGTAATTGAGGCAATAGCAGCAAAAGTCCCTGTTTTGGTTTCAAATATAGAAGGTCCAATGGAAATTATCAATAATGGAAAATATGGCTACTTTTTTAAAAGTAATGATTTTCAAGATTTAAAAGAAAAATTACATCTAATTTTAAATGAATATGAAGATTTAAGTATAATCAATAAAATTGAAAGTGCTTTTTTACATATTTCTTCGAAATTTAATATTACTTTGACAGCTATGAATTACTTAAAATATTATAAGAATTTATGACAAAAATACTTTTAGAAGCGTATGCATGCTCACCAAATGGTGGTTCTGAGAAATCGTATGGATGGAATACTTTGATTCTATTAAGCAAATTAGGTTATGATGTACATTGTTTAACTTCAATACGTGAAAAAAACAATATAAATGAGTTTGTTAAATTTAATAAACTACCGAAAAATGTTTGTATACATTTCGTTGCTTGTAATAGAATAATAGAATTTTTATGGAAAAGAATACCTTTTGGATATACTATTCATTACACAATATGGCTTTGGTATTCTGGCAAATATGCTAATAAAATTGATGCAAATATTGATTTTGATGTTTTGCATCATATAACATATGGTAGTTTACAACAAGGTAGCTGGCTTTTCAAATTGAAAAAAAAATTTATCTTTGGTCCAACTGGTGGTGGACAATTTCCAAACCCAAATTTTAAGTATTTTTACTCCACTAAAGGTTGGAAGTTAGAAAAGAAAAGAGAAACAATTAGTTTTTTATTTGAAAAATTGAATCCCGCATTTAAGCAAACTTCCAAAAATGCAAACCATATTTTGTGTACAAATGAAGAAACTTTTGCCTTAGCCCAAAAACATAGAGGACATAAAGAAGGTCTTTCTTTGTTTTTTGATGTTAATTTACCTAATTCCTTTTTCCCTAGTATTTATTTAGCTAGAAATGAATTTCCTGACATTATTAAGATATTATGGCTTGGGACTGTTATTCCCAGAAAAGGAATTTCAATTGCATTAAATGCTATTGCAAATGTATCTTCAGATAAAGAATTTATATTTAATATTGTTGGACCTTGTGATTTCGACGAATTAGAATATCTTAATGAAATTATTTCAAAATTAAAAATAAAGAATATAGTTAATTTCATTGGACAAGTTCCAAATTCGAAAATTTCAAAATATTATGAAGAAGCTGATATTTTCTTATTTTCTAGTCTAAGGGAATCTATGGGTTTACAATTACTAGAAGCTATGGCATTTGGCCTACCGATAGTTTGTCTAAATATTCACGGGCAAAAACTCCTTGTGCCTGATGATTGTGGGTTTAAAATTAATGTAGACACGCCAGAAAAAACAATTAATGGAATATCAAATGCTTTAAAAAACTTAATTGAAAGTCCAACTTTAAGGAAAGAAATGGGCCAAAAAGCTTACGTACATTCTAAACAGTTTAATTGGGAAAGCACAGTTCAAAAGTTTAAACAAATATATGAACAAGGAAATTTATAAAAAAATACTATTTGTTGGGCCTGAATATAAAAATCACAGAGGCGGTATTGGATTTTTAATTAGTATCTATAAAAACTCTATTTTAGATTTTAATTTCATTCCAACCCACAATCCAAACAAAAACAAATTAGGCTTAATTCTATTTTTTTTCCGCCAAATAAGTATTTTTTTTTATAAAATTATTTTAGAAAAAGAAATCAAGATTATACACATACACGGCTCCCATAAAGGCAGTTTTTTTCGAAAATTTATAATATTTGTAATTGCTAAATCTTTTTCCAAAAAAGTAATTTATCATTTAAATAGTTCGAATTTTATTGACTTTTTTGATCAATCAAATTTCATCATTAAAATAGCAATAGAAAAAATGTTGCATAATTCTGATAAGGTAATTGTTGTCTCAAATATTTTAAAAGATGAATATTATAGGAAATTTAGAATCAGTAATTTAGAATCTTTAAATAACATGGTATTGCCGATTAAATCATCATCTTTAAAAAAAAAGAATATCAAAGTTATTAAATTCCTCTTTTTGGGTAGAATTGGTGATAATGATAGGAAAGGTGCTTTTCTATTATTAGAAACAATAAAAAGTATAAAACAAAAACTTAATAATGTTGAATTTCTTTTCGGTGGTGACGGTGAAACTAAAAAATTTCAAGAAAAAATAGATGAATTAGAATTGGGAAATATTGTAAAATATTTAGGATGGATAAGTGAAAGCGAAAAAGAATCTACCTTCAATGAAATTGATATATTTATTTTACCAACATTCTATGAAGCTCAGCCTTTAGCAATTTTAGAAGCAATGAATTTTTCAAAACCGATAATTTCAACATTAGTTGCATCAATTCCAGAAGTTGTAGAACACGAAAAAAATGGAATTCTGATTAAAGCTGGAGATAAAAATGCACTTAAAAATGCCATTCTATACTTTATTAATAACCCCAAAGAAATTGAATTAATGGGTTTAGAATCAAAAAAAAATATTAAAAGATTTTATCCTGAATCAGTATTGGAAAAATTGGAAGAAATTTATTTGGAATTGTTAAATTAAAGAAAATAAAAAATCATTTTCAGAAAAAACACTATTAATTATGAATATTATTGAATTAAACAAAAATCAAACTATAAGCGAAATAGATTCATTTACTGTTGAAAGGTATTTGCAATTTTCAAATTATATTAATTCAAATGTTAGCTCAATTCTAGACATTGGATGTAATACGGGAAGAGGAGGTGTTGAGTTAAAGAAAAAATTTCCAAAAGTAAAACTCATAGGTTTAGATTTAGTAGAAGATAGACTAAAGAAAATTCCATCAGGAATTTATGAAAATCTGATTTGCAATGAAGGCCATAATACAGGTTTAGAATCAAATTCAATCGATATAATTGTTGCAGGAGAAGTAATTGAGCATATTGAAAAAAGTAAAATTGAATCCACTCTAAAAGAGTTTTACAGAATATTAAAGCCTTCTGGTTTATTATTAACGACAACTCCAAATCCAAATTCACTATTGGTAAAACTCGGCAGAAATTCAGTATTTAATGACCCTTCACATGTGAATATAATGTCTATTAAACAATGTGAAATATTTTTAAAAAACGCAGGATTTAATAATGTTAAGAGTCTAGGAAGTGGAAAAGCCACAAGATATATAAGTGAAAAAATTCCTTTAATGTTTTTATTTGGAAGTTATCTTTCCATTTCAAAAAAATAATCATTTTTATGAATTGGTATTTTCAGAGGCTAAAAACAATGAATATACGAGAACTTGGTTATCGGGTATTTCAGCAGTTACAATTTATGATATATAAGTTTAGTGCTTCAAAGGATCATAGAATTGCAGAGTGGAAATACACAAACAGCCCAATTTTAAAAATACCTCAACTTTTTGCAATTGAAAATAAAGTCTTAGTAATATTTGAACATCAAATTGATTATGAACGAAAAATCGATTGGCACTTTGACCTTTTGAGTAAAAAAAAATTCCCAATGACATACTGTTTTGATATTGATATTAGAACCGATAAATATGGTAGTGCCAAATATGTGTGGGAGGTCAATAGAATGCTTTTTTTGCCAAGAATCGCAATAAACTTTACAATAAATCAGAGCCAATCTGATATCGACATGTTCATTTCGCACATTAGTAATTGGAAAGAAGAAAATCCTTATTTAATTGGGGTAAATTGGTACAGTAATATTGAAGTAAATATTAGATTGATTAATTGGGCAATCTGTTGGGAATTGTTAAATGTCCCAAAACTAATAGAGACTAATCTTAAATTTAAGGATTTTGTAGAAAGTGTATGGATGCCTTTAATATATCAGCATTGCCTATATTCGGCTAACTTTCCTTCATTATATTCTTCGGCAAACAATCACCTAATTGCCGAACATGCTGGTTTATTTGTTTCTAATTGTATTTGGACATTCCCCGAATCGGAGAAATGGCTTGCAAAAAGTAAAAGGGGATTGGAAGAAGAAATATTAAAACAGCATACAACCGATGGAGTAAATAAAGAGCAGGCCGCTGAATATATACAATTCATAACCGATTTTTTTTTGATATCTAGCATATTTGGAAAGAATAGTATGAAAGGATTTTCATCTGAATATTCTGAAAGGCTTAGTCAAATTTTCGAATACATTTTTAATTTACTTGACAAAAATGGAAATTTTCCTCAATACGGAGATGAAGATGATGGAAAATTGACAATATTGAATAACAATCAACATAATAGTAATTTTGACTCTATTCTTGTAAGTGCTGCAATTATTACAAATAATCCAAAATTCAAATTGCATAGGCTTAAAATTGATAATAAAAATTTAATACTTTTTGGAGAGCAGGGTATTAAGACTTTCAATAGCCTACCATATAATAATGAAAATAATTCTTCATTTTTAAGAAACAGTGGTCATTTTATATTTAAGAAAATCGAAGACAATAATGAAATTTATCTACATTTCAACGCAGCCCCTTTAGGGTATTTATCCATTGCTGCACACGGTCATTCCGACGCATTATCGGTGATTTGCAACATAGATGGCTATCCTTTTTTGGTAGATTCTGGAACTTATACTTATCACACAGAGAAAACTTGGCGGAATTATTTTATCAGCTCATTGGCACACAATACTCTCACAATAAACCAAGAAAATCAGGCGATAAATGGAGGACCTTTGTTATGGACGAAGCATTACGAAGTCAAAATATTAAAAGCCATAATCCAAAATGACTTTGAGGAAGTAAAAGTATGCCATAATGGATACGTAGGAAGGTTCCAAATTGAGCACATCAGAAATATCCGTTTTGATAAGATAAAAGATATTTTTGAAATTACTGATACGTTATTAAACTCAAATAATGCCACACAAGAAGTAAGTGTTGTATCCCCTTGGCATTTTCATCCATCTTGTACAGTCGAAAAAATGAACGAAGGAGAGTGGGTTATATCTAGGCCAGAAACTCAAAGAAGAATGTATATTTCTATAGATAAAAAACTTAAAATTGAAAAAGTAAATGGCTCTCTAGAACCCATTATGGGATGGTATTCTAAATCTTTTTATAAGAAAGAACCATGTACTACGATTAAAACCGAAGGAAACTTTATGGTAATAGATAGTATTGAATTTAAATCCAATATCCGAATTATATGAAAATAAGCATTTTTGGCCTAGGGTATGTAGGCTGCGTGAGTTTGGGTTGTTTAGCAAGAAACGGTCATTCTGTAATAGGAGTTGACGTTAGTGAAAACAAAATAAGTCAAATAAACACTGGTCAGGCAACTATAGTTGAAAGTCAAATAGAGGAGATTATTTTAGCTGCTCATTTGGCTGGTAAAATTTCAGCAACTAAAGATTATCACTTTGCGGTTAGCAATACTGATATTTCTATCATAGCTGTGGGTACACCTTCAAGCGAAAAGGGGCATTTAAATTTGAGTTATATTTTCAATGTAGCGGAAAACATTGGAGAGGTAATTCAAAAAAAAGAAACCTTTCATACTATAGCTATAAGATCAACAGTAATGCCTGGTACTTGTGAAAAAGTAGCAAGTTTAATTGAAGCAAAATCAGGCAAAAAAAACAATGTAGATTTTGCGGTGGTTAGCAATCCAGAGTTTTTGCGAGAAGGAACAGCAGTCTCAGATTATTATGCTCCTCCAATAACACTTATAGGTAGTGATTGTGAAAAAGCCTCAAAAATTTTAGCCTCGTTATACGAAGACTTACCAGCTGAATTGGTTATTACAAGTCTCAAAATAGCTGAAATTATGAAATATGTAAATAACACTTTTCATGCATTAAAAATATCTTTTGCAAATGAGATAGGAAATATCTGCTCGTCACTTGAAATAGACTCACATGAAGTCATGGATATATTTTGTAAAGACAAGCAACTTAATATATCACCTTATTATTTCAAACCTGGTTTTGCGTTTGGAGGGTCTTGTCTTCCCAAGGATTTAAAAGGATTACAAACGTTAGCCCATGATTTATATATAGAAACTCCTTTAATAAACAATATCCAAAAAACCAATGAAATTCAGATTTCTAGAGCTATAAAAATACTCAGCAAATTCTTCGGAAAAAAAATTGCGGTTTTGGGTCTAAGTTTTAAAGCAGGGACTGATGACTTAAGAAACAGCCCTGCTGTGGAACTTGTTGAAACACTTATTGGAAAAGGCTTCGATGTGAAAATATTTGATTCTAATATCAATATTGCGAAACTTACTGGAAAAAACAAAGAGTTTATTGAGCAGCATATTCCACACTTAGCCGATTTAATGGTAAATCATTTGATTACTCTCGTGGATGAAAGCGATGTAATCTTAGTAATGAACAAAGAAATACCCTTTTTAGATTTATTGGAAAGAATTGAGAATAAAACGATTATCGACTTTGTAAGAGTCGAATATAATCCACAAAATACATACATAGGAATTAATTGGTAAAATGAAGAAGAAACACATTCTTTTTATAGTCGAAAACCTCCCTGTTCCATTTGACCGAAGAGTATGGCAGGAAGCCACCACACTCCAAGAAGCAGGTTATGAGATTAGTATTATTTGTCCAAAAATGAAGGGCTTTACAAAAAAATATGAAACTATAGCTGGGATTGATATCTATAGACATCCTTTACCTATAGAAGCCAATGGAGGAATCGATTATTTGTGGGAATACTTAACTGCCATTTTTTGGTGGATAGTTTATGCAATCAAAATCTATATAAAAAAACCATTCCAAGCCATTCATGGATGCAATCCTCCAGACCTTATATTTATAATTGGGCTTTTGTTTAAGCCATTTGGAGTAAAATATGTTTTTGATCATCACGACGTCAATCCCGAATTATACATTGCAAAATTTGGCAAAAAAGATATATTATATAAAGCCATGCTTTTGTTCGAGAAATGGACATTTAAAACAGCCAATTTTTCTATAGCCACCAATGAGTCTTATAAAAAAATAGCAATTGAAAGAGGTGGAATGCCACCTCATAATGTACAAGTAGTTAGAAGTGGCCCAAAATTAGAAAATTTAAAAATAGCAGATGGCAACCCAATCTATAAAAAAGGTAGAAAGTACTTAGTAGGATACTTAGGCACTGTTGGAGAACAAGAAGGAATTGATTTGTTGCTTGAATCGGCTAGGTATATCGTTGAGAAAAGGCAAGATGTACAATTTGCTATTGTAGGGGGTAGTACCATGATGGAACAGTTAATAAGTTGGCGAGACCAGATGAACCTAACTGAGTACGTAGATTTTTACGGAAGAGTTCCTGATGAATTGATGCTAGACATATTAAATACTGCTGATGTAGGTGTAAACCCTGATAAGCCTACAGAAATGAATAACATTTCAACGATGAACAAAATTATGGAGTATATGGCTCTTAAAAAACCAATCGTTCAATTTGATTTGAAAGAAGGTAGATTTTCAGCTCAAGAGGCTTCGCTTTATGTGGAAGCCTCAAACACTACTGATTTTGCAGAAAAGGTAATATACTTACTTGATAATCCAGAGGTAAGAACAAAAATGGGAGAAATTGGTTACCATCGCATACTAAACGTCCTCTCCTGGAATTATGAAAAGAAGAAACTCTTAGATTTTTATGCTAAGGTATTAGAAACTAAATAACGCAACAATACTAAATCGTAAACCATATGTGCGGAATTTTAGGTTCCATTAATTATCCGTTTGATTTATCTCTATTGAATTTAATCTCTCATAGAGGTCCTGATGATTTTGGTATTGTTAATTTAATGGTTGGCAATGACCATGTTTGTCTGGGACAAAGAAGATTATCCATTGTAGATTTGTCCTTAGCTGGCCACCAACCGATGGCCACCAACTGTGGCAATTACAATATAGTATTTAATGGCGAAATTTATAATCACAATGATTTAAAAACTAAGCTTTCAGATATAGAATTCAGAGGCCATTCTGACACAGAGACCATTCTTTATTATTTGGCAAGATATGGAATTGATGGTTTAAAAGACCTAAATGGAATTTTTGCCCTTGCTTTTTTCGATAACAAAAATGGGAGTATTTTTATTGCCAGAGATAGATTTGGTGTTAAACCATTGTACTACGCCACTGATTCTAGTAAATTTTTATTTGCTTCTGAAATTAGGCCCATTCAGAAAGTATTGGAATCAAAACTTGATAAAGGCAATTTAAGCGTATTATTAAGATTAAGATATAATCCATCGCCTGATACTTTGTATGAAAATATAAAAAAAGTGCAGCCTGGAAACGTTATTTCAATTAACATTAAAACTAGAGAACTTAATGAAGAACCTTTTTATAAACCAAACTTTATCCCATCTAATTTAAGCTTTAATCAAGCTTTAGATAAGTACGAAGAACTATTGAATCAAGCCGTAAAAAGGCAGATGATGTCAGATGTTGAAATTGGAGTATTGTTAAGCGGTGGAATCGATTCTGCAATTATTGCTCAGAAAATGAAATTCACTAACAACAGCCGTATTCAAGCTTTTACTGTTGGCTACCATGAAAAACATTTTAGTGACGAAATATCTGATGCTGCCGAAACAGCTAAATTCCTAGATTTAGAACATCATGTAACAAAAATAAATTATGAAGAATTCTCTTCCATTTTTGAAAAAGTTGTAAATATTATAGAAGAACCATGTGGTATTTTATCTATACTGCCTTTTTACTTTTTATGTGAATCTGTATCAAAAAAAGGGATCAAAGTAGTATTGACGGGTCAGGGTGCTGATGAACCTTGGGGAGGGTATTCAAAATATCAAGGTGAACTGATAAGAAAATATATTCCAAGTATTTTGTATAATTCTGACTATTTTAAAAATCTGAATTTTGTAAAGAAAAATGAAAAAATCTATAGAGCTATACATTCATTATCAGAGAAAGATGAGGCAAAAAGATTTGAAAAAATATTTGCTATTTTTAGCGAGGAGGAAATAGTAAATTTAACGGGATATTATAACAACAAAAGCGTAAGCCAAGTAAAAAAGGTTTATGATTTCATAGATGGAAGTAACAGACCGTCAATAAATGCACTAATGAGTTGCGACTTAAGAATGGATTTAAGTGATGATTTACTAAATTACACTGATAAAATTTCCATGCATTTTGGCTTAGAAGCTAGGGTTCCATTCCTTGATAACCCATTAATTGAATTCATTGAATCTTTGTCTGTCAATTATAAAATTGGATTTGGGAAAACAAAAATTTTACACAAAAAATATGCAGAAAAAATATTTCCAAATAAAATAGTCCACAGAAAAAAGAATGGATTTCTTACCCCGAGTGGAATGTGGTTTAAAGATGAAAATAGAAACAATTTCAGAGAGACTTTAACCAGTAATAATTCAGTCTTTTCAAATTATTTCGATAAAAAATTTATCCATAAACTATTTGATGAGCATATCAAACAAGGAATAAATCGAGAAAAACAAATCTTTACGTTACTATCTATTTACTATTGGATGAAAAATAATTTGTGAGAGTTATATTTTATAAATCCTAGGTTTTCTATTGTAGACTTTGATGTAATGCGTTTATTTTTTTTTAGATAAATATAAAACATATTTTGACTTTTTAAACATATAGGCACATAGAGAACATAGTTTTTTTTGCGTCCCTATTAGAGCTTTCCTAAGGTGTCCTATGATTCTATGTGTTTAAAATTAAAACACCTACCAGCCGAAAACACGAATTGAATCAATATACGATTTTTTACCTACAGCTATGAAAAATTTACTCCTTTTTACTTGGGTCGCTTGTGTATTCTGTATTTTTTATTTCAGTTGGGTGCCTAGTCCAGCACTCGGGCAGACAGGGATGTTGCCTTTGTGGCTTGCCGAATGGACAGATGCCAATTATAATCTCCGAACGGCCGTACCATTTTTAATCTTGGGCATTGTGTCGGTGCTTTTGCATTTCAAAAAGACTCTTGTGCTGCGGATGGGCATCCTTGGTGCTTTCGTGGTAGAAAGTGTGCAGCTTTTATTGCCACAGAGAAACTTTGATATGGCCGACGTAGCTTTTGCCGTAATCGGCTTGATAGTGGGCATATTGATAGGCATGCTTTTGGATCGCAACCAACACAGTCTTGGGTAAAGTATATACCATTTGGGTGGTATTGGTGGCAGTGGTTTTGTTTTTGATACTTTTCCCTTTTCTGTGGATCAGTGTCCAATTCAAGCCCACACTTGCCTTATTCTATAAACTTCAGTATTTCTGGATATGGTCAATTTGCTTTTTGGGGGGAATAAGAATAAAGATCAATCGGCACTTTAAGCCTGTCAAAAACGAACCTGTGGTGTATTGCTGCAACCATTTCTCTTCTTTTGACAATTTAAGCATAGCTTTGGTGTTGAATCGCCCCTTCAGTGTATTGGCCTTGCAAGAGATGGAAGAGATTCCACTTTTGGGTATGCTTTACAAAAAAGCCCATATATTGATTGACCGAAAAAATCCCTATAGTAAACACAAGGCTTTGCTGGCCGCCAGCCAAAAACTGAGCCAAAGAATGGATATTGCCATAGCCCCAGAAGGCGGAATAAAGTCGCTGAATCCACCGAAGTTATATGATACTTTTGAAGATGGGGCTTTTATATTGGCCATCAAGAAACAGATACCCATCGTACCTTTTGTTTTTAAAAGTAATTACAGGATTCTTCCGGAGTTTCCCCTGAAGAATTTTCATCGGGTTCCTTTTGAGGCCTCTGTCCTACCCGCCATCTCTACCTTGGGCATGACCTTGAAAGATTTGGATGGCCTCAAAGAAGAGGTAAGATATAGGATGCAGCCCGCTTTGGCCGATTGCCCTGCAATGAAAGCCAATCTGGATGTAAAATCTAAATGGAATATGATTTCGGATTTTAGGTGAGTTTTTTTTTCTAGACACATAGGGATCATAGTTTGTTTTTTTTAGACACATTGGGATTATAGTTTGTTTTTTTAGACACATAGGGATCATAGTTTATTTTTTTAAACACATAGACACATAGAGATTATGGTTTTTTTTAGTACTTATATACAGAAAGCATTTTTTATCTATTGTGTCCTATGATTCTATGTGTTTATTTAAAAATTCAAAAGATTCTGACCGTATAATAAAAATGAAAGCTTATTGGTTGCTCGCAGAAATGGAAAGCTTAACTTTGATAAAAAGCCATGTTTAAATCTTAATATACGCAAAGTAAGCATCTAAACTTTGTGTGCTTAGGACTTTTCTTGAAAACCATAGACCCATGAAAAAAATCGCTGTCTTTCTATTTGTTATTATTGGTACACCCCTAATGGCCCAAGAAGCCAATGTACCGTTGGCAACACAAAAGAAATCTATTTTGTATTTGAAAGTTGGCTCCACAGGTATTTCTCCTGAGTTTTCTTATAGCCTAAACAAAAAACTGGGCTTGCGACTGAGCACTTCGTTTTATCAATACCAGAAAAACGAAATCGTATCTATAGAACAAGGTGAGGGCTTGGACGATTTTAAACTGAACTACGATGTAAAAGCGAAGACGGGTACTATTGGATTATTGCTGGATTATATTCCTTTTAAAAAATTTCTTGTTCTAAATATTGGGGCTTTGTATAATCTCAATGCGGTAGATCTAAATCTGAATCC
>NKIC01001030.1_pt1 | contig 22469 bp, 20 predicted proteins | sample 1173441 | NCBI WGS metagenome assembly NKIC01 (sample SAMN07190239, study PRJNA340070) | algae metagenome | isolation source: Clonal culture of Asterionella formosa BG1 isolated from Esthwaite Water | host: Asterionella formosa BG1 | place: United Kingdom: Esthwaite Water | collected 2014-12
CAAGGATGTCGAGCGTCAGCCAGGCTTCTTGTATAATGCGGGCCTATATTATGATGATGGCAAGTGGGACGCCTCCATCTTCACCAACTTCACGGGCTCTAACTATACATCCTCCAGCAACACAATTCTGTTGGATGAGTGGAACATTGTGAACTTGGATGTCGGTTATACGCTGCCAATCGGCCAACAAAGTGCCCGCTTCAGCCTCAATGTCTATAATTTGACGGATGAGGATGCAGTGACCGAGGGCTCGCCACGGCAGGACAATAACCAAGCTGCCAATGGTGCATTCTTCGTGGGCCGGCCCGTGTTGCCACGCCGCATCATGGCGCGCGTAACCTACAGCTTCTAAAGCTGATGATCCAAAATGTGCAGGGCTGGGCTCAAGTCTGGCCTTGCACGTTTTCCTTCCAACCGCGACTTTGATCGAAGTCCACTGGCATTTTGCAGGGGCGGAGCACGCGTAGTATGACGTATCGCACCATGCTGACCGATTATTTCGCTGCGGCGGTCGCGGCTGCAAGCCCTCGGCTTGTGTTGCCACCGGCATTGCCGAAGGGCTTGGTCAAAGGAAAAACCTTCGTTCTGGCCTATGGCAAGGCTGCCGCTGAAATGGCCTTGGTTGCCGCGGATACCTTGGACGGGCCAGTGACCGGGCTTGCGGTGACGCGTCATGGCCATGGTGTGGATTTAAGTCATACCAAGATTGAATTGATTGAAGCCCGCCACCCCGTTCCGGACGACTATAGTCTCCAAGCGGGCACGAAAATGCTAGAACTGGCCTCGACGGCAGGTCCTGACGATCGGGTCATTTTCTTAGCGTCTGGCGGCGGCTCGGCCCTCTTATGTGCGCCAGCTCAAGGCATTACTTTGGCTGAAAAGCAGGCGATGACCGATGCTTTGGTGCGTTCTGGTGCACCTATTCAAGACATTAATTTGGTGCGCCGACATTTGTCCCGGGTGAAGGGTGGCCGATTGGGCGCTGTTGCAGGTGCCCGTGGCGCAGAGCTTTTGACCTATGTCATCTCAGATGTTGCAGGAGATGATCCAGCCCTTGTCGCCTCTGGCCCAAGTATTGGTGCGACATTTGACCCTGAAGGTGCCCTGTCTGTGTTGCATAATGCGGGCGTGGACGTGCCGGAGCCTATTCGCGCGGCAATACTGGCCAATAAGCCTACAGGCATTATCGAACATCCTGTCCGTGTTGTAGCCACCAATGAAGATGCGCTGAAGGCAGTCGAAAGCCAAGCACGTGCTGACGGTTGGCAAGTCATCGATGCGGGGAAAGCCTTGACAGGTGATGCGGCAACTTGCGGCAAAGCCCACGCTCTGCGGGCCCAGATTTATGCCCGTGCAGCCGGTCGGCATCTCATGATTTCCGGTGGGGAATTGACGGTCACCAAAGCGCGCAAAGACGGGCAGGGCGGCCCAAATCTGGAATATTTGGTCGGCCTAATGTCTGCCTTACCGCGCACGGCTAAGATTGAGGCGCTTGCTGGCGACACCGACGGTATCGACGGTACGCAGGACAATGCAGGCGGTTATTTGCATGCATCTTGGGTTCAACCGGACGAAGCCGTGCATGCCTTAGATGCGAACCGTACCTATCCCCTCGTTGAGCGCTTGGGCGGTCTGATCATGACCGGCCCGACGCGCACCAATGTGAATGATATTCGCTTGATTGCCATTGAAGGAACTTCGACGTGACGCAGGATTTTTCCCAGCTTGCCCAAGAGATTTTGCGCCGAAATGATCGTGGCGGCTATACCGTGCCAACCCACGGCCTCTATCCCTATCAATGGAATTGGGATTCGGCTTTCGTCGCCTTAGGTTTTGCAGAATTTGACCGCGACCGTGCTTGGCAAGAGATTGAGACTTTGGTCTCAGGTCAGTGGGAAGATGGTATGATCCCCCACATTATTTTTCACAAAGATGACCCAGGCTATTTTCCCGGTCCCTCTGTCTGGGCAACAGGAAAAACACCGCCAACTTCAGGCATTACTCAACCCCCAGTTCTGGCCACCATCGTGCGCAAACTTTGGGAGGATGAAGGTGCCGACGTCACCCATCCCCGCATGATCGCGCTCTATCAAGCTTGTTTGAAAAGCCATCGCTGGTTCCATACCTACCGCGATCCCTTGGAAAATGGCCTTGTGATGGTGACCCATAATTGGGAAACCGGTCGTGATAATAGTAGTGAATGGGACGATGCTTTAGCGCGGGTCGACACCTCAGAGGTTGGCACTTATCAGCGTCGCGATACGGGCCATGTCGATGCAGCAATGCGCCCCACGGCGACTGAATATGACCGCTATGTCGCCATCCTGCAGTTTGGCCGCAAGTCCGGCTGGAACCATCGTGAGATCGCCGACAATGGTCCATTCCGTATGCTGGATGTCGGCATGTCGATGGAATTATTGCGCGCCAATCGCGACCTTTTGGTCCTAGCGCAAGCCTTGGACGATACGGCCGCGGTGGCCGAACTTGAAGCCCGTATCGCCCTGTCTGAGGCTGGGATGGACTATTTGTGGCACGAGGAAGTCGGCGCCTATTGTTCGCGCGATGTCGTGACGGGGGAAAGTTCTGGCCTTGTAACCAATGCCAGCTTCCTCGCTTTTTATGCCGGAGTAGGCTCGCCAGCCCAACGTCAGCGCCTTCTGGCCGCTCTAGCTCGCATGACCGGAAGTGCCACTTATTTGGTGCCAAGCTTAGAAGCGGGCAGCCGCGCCTATGACCATAAACGCTATTGGCGTGGTCCGATCTGGTTGGTGGTTAGCTATATGGTCGCACAAGGCCTTGCCGAGGCGGGCCATCACGACTGGTCCGAGCGCATTCGAAACGACTCCCGCAAGCTGATCGAGCTATCGGGCTTTTATGAGAGTTTTAGCCCAGAGACGGGTGCAGGGTCTGGTGGGCCAGACTTTTCTTGGACAGCGGCCATGTGGCTGGCTTGGTGTGGAAAGTGAGGCAGAATATGACCCAGAAACAACTCAAGCCAGCACCCGACAATTATCCATGGATCTTGATCGGACTCCTATGGATGGTGTCATTCCTGAATGCGGCCGACCGCTCCATCCTCAATTCCGTCAAGCCGTTATTACGTGATGCCTTCAGCCTGACAGACGTTCAACTAGGGATCATCGACACCACGTTCTTCTGGACCTACGCCGTCTGCGCATTCGTGTTTGGTCGAATGGGGGACAGCGTCCGCCGTCGTCACATGATCATCTTTGGGCTCGTCTTTTGGAGCTTGGCGACCGGCATTATGCCGCTGGCGACGGGCTTTGCCATGTTGCTTGGCATGCGGACTTTGGTGGCAATTGGGGAGTCGACCTATTATCCAACTGCAACTGCTTTGATCAGTTCTTGGCATAAGCCCAGTGTGCGCAGCCGCGCGCTATCGATCCATCAAACAGCGGTTTTTGCCGGTGGTGGCATTGGGGGCTGGGTTGCGGGCAAGCTGGCCGATCATCATGGCTGGGCCGCGCCCTTCATCGTCTTTGCTGCACTTGGCTTTGTGGTCATGGCCATTCTCTACAAAATGCTGCGTGATGACGCGCCGGGCGTGCCTGTTGTCAAAGACGATAAGCGTGCTGAGCCTATTGGGATCATTTTGAAAAATCCCGCTGCCTTGTTGCTCTGCTTTGTCTTCTTCTTGGCTACATCAGCTTCTTCTGGAGTTTTGAATTGGTGCAACACCTATGCCCACGACGAATTGGGTCTGAACCTCGCTGACAGTGCTTTGGTCGGACCAGTTATGATCACAACGGCAGGCTTCTTCTCTGTATTGGTCGGTGGCTTTATGGCCGACAAATTCGCTTCGCGCAGCCCAATTGGCCGCTTCAGCGTTCTGGCGATTGGGTTGAGCTTTGCAGCCTTGTTCCTTGTGCCATTTCCTTGGGTGTCGAGTGCCACGGGTGTCGGCCTTTTATTGTTCGCAACCAGCTTTGGCAAAGGCCTGTTCGATGGCTGTATCTACGCAGCCATGCACGATGTCATGCCACCAGAAGCGCGCGCGACAGCTGCTGGTCTCATGACCATGTTGGGCTTTATCGGCGCGGGGATTACCAGTTTCGTGCTTCCCGCCATGGCTGTCTATACAGGCCTAGCGGCAGGCTTTGCGATGATGGCTGGGCTTTATGCCATTGCGGTGGTCGCGTTGATCTTTGCTCGACCACTGCTGCGCCAATCGGTTGCAGCACAAGCGGCTGGCCAAGCCCATGACTAATCTGATGCAATTAGGCTCGCCAGTCGCCCTTGCCAGCAGCACAATTCCCGCTAGAGGGGGAGCCCGTATCGATGGCACACAAAAAAGGGCAGAAGCGTGAGCAGGTTTGGTGGAATTGATGCTGGCGGAACTTCTTGGCGCTGCGCGATCTTTGAAGACAAAGACACCATCCTTTCACGGACGTCTTTTCCCACCACCACGCCCGAAGAGACTCTGGCGCGTGCGATCGCCTTCTTCAATGGCCACAAAGACCAAGGGCTAGCGGTGAGCCGCATTGGCATCGCCTGCTTTGGTCCTTTGGCTGTTAATCCCGCTAGCCCGCGCTGGGGCCATATCCTAGCCACCACCAAGCCGCATTGGTCGGGCGCCGATGTTGCCGGTCAAATGACGGCCGGAACGGGTTGCCCGATTGCACTGGAGACCGATGTTACCGCAGCTGCCTTTGCAGAACGGGCTTGGGGTGCAGGCCAAGGCTTAGATGATGTTGCCTATGTGACCGTGGGCACAGGCATTGGCGCTGGTATCATTTTAGGCGGCAGAGCAGTTTGGGGCACCATGCATCCTGAAGCTGGCCACATGCGGGTTCCGCGTCATCCAGATGATTTACAATTCGCCGGTGTATGTCCCTTCCATGGCGATTGCATCGAAGGTTTGGCATCGGCACCAGCCCTATTGGCACGTTGGGGCATGGATGCGTCAGACTTGCCGGACGATCATCCTGCTTGGGATATTGAGGCGCACTACTTAGCCCATCTGGCAGCCAATCTGGTACTGACGACGGCAGTCAAAAGAGTGATTTTTGGCGGCGGTGTATTGGCCCGTGCAGGCTTGGTTGAGCGGGTTGCGACTAAGGCAAAAGCTCTAGTTGGACCCTATGGAACGGCCGCCCCAGGAGAAGGTGGCTTTGACGTCGTGGGGGCAGGTCTTGGCCTAGACTCAGGCCTTCTGGGCGCGCTTTGGCTGGCTGAACAGGCGCAATCTTAGCGTAAAATCAGCCTGTCAGGGCTAGCTGCAAGTCAAAATCTAGCAACAACTGGTACAAAAAACCTAACTCTGTCAGAGAGAAAGACACTTTTGTGAATTTTTCATGCAATGGATTGCATTATCGTTCTTGCAATCCATTGCATAGATGGTATCAAAAAGATCAGGCAGGCCGTCAGAGCCTTAGCTATAAACAAACACTGGGAGTTAAGTTATGAAGGTTGCCCAATTCTCTAATTGCGTTTCTGCGATTGCGCTGGTTACTGCGCTCGCCGTCGGTGCGCCTGCGATGGCCCAGCAGGCCGCAGCAGCACCCCAAGAACCCGAAGGTCTGGAAGTCGTCATCGTGACCGCTTCGGGTGGTAATCGTACACAAATCAACAGCTCTGTCTCGGTGACCACGGTCAGCGCCCAAGCCATTGCGGATTTCAAGCCAAGCTCTGAATCTGAATTGCTGCGGATGATCCCAGGTATCCAAGTGTCTGGTACGGCTGGCCCCGGCGGCAACTCCAACATCGCAGTGCGCGGTCTTCCGGTTGCTACGGGTGGTTCGCCCTTCGTGCAGATCCAAGAAGATGGTCTACCAACTGTTTTGTTTGGCGACATTCAGTTCGGCAACAACGATTACTGGACCCGCTTTGACGCCAGCGTCGCCAATGTTGAAGGCGTTCGTGGTGGCTCGGCTTCCACCTATGCTTCACAAGCTCCCGGTGCGGTCATCAACTACATTTCCAACACAGGTCTGCAACAAGGTGGCTATGCCCAGCTCAGCACCGGTCTTGGCTTCAGCGAAAACCGCTTCGATTTCCGCTATGGCGGTCCAATCAGCGACCAGACCCGCTTCCATGTGGCTGGCTTTCTGAAGAAGGGCAGCGGTCCTCTCGACGCAGGCTATGACGTCAGCAATTCCTACCAAATCAAGGGCAATCTGACCCATGATTTCGCCGACAACAAAGGCTTTGTTCGGGTGCTGGTGAAAATCGCTGATACGCAAGAGCCAAACTATACCGGCTCGCCAGCTCTGGCCTCGATCAGTGGCTTGGAAGTCTCCAACATCGAGCCATTCCCCGGCTTTGATGGCCGTGAAGGCTCCAACTATTCGGTCTACAACAAAGACTTCTTGATCTTTAACCGCGACGGCGTGCTCGAGCGGGTGAAGATGGACGGCATCACCACCAAGGCCACCTCTTTGGGCGGACAGCTGCGCTACAATATCAATGACAATTGGAGCGTTGACAACAACTTCCGTTGGACGGACATGAGCGGTGGCTTTGCTGCGCCCTTCTTGAACGTTGCAACCCGCGCTAGCGTCATTGGTTCGGTCATCAGCCGCCCTGGTTTGCCAAATGCAACTGTAGCCAGCATCCGCTACGCTGCAGGTCCAAAGGCCGGCCAAGCGTTTACCGACACCTATGTTGACAATAACGTCAATGTTCGCACCAACATCCGCGACATTGGCAGCACCGCCAACGATTTCAAGCTGACCGGTAATTATGACACTGGCTTTGGCGCTTTGACTGCTCGTGTCGGCTATTTCTACATGAAGCAGAACATTGCCATGGACTGGCATGTCAACAAGTCGCTGCGTGAGTTGAGCGGCAACAACCCGTCGCAATTGGATCTCTTTGATGCCGCTGGCAACAAGCTGACCCAAGAAGGTATCTCTGGCTATAACAACAATTGGGGCGATTGCTGCGCCCGCGATTACGACCTCTCTTACACCAACACCGCGCCTTATATCGCGTTGGAATTGGATGCAGAGAAGTTCGCCTTGGACGGTTCTGTCCGCTTTGAATCGGTTGAGGCAAGCGGCAATACGGTTGCTGGTGGCTCTGAATTCCTGGTCAATTCCGGTGGTGTCCAGATCGCCACCATCCGCGCTAACGGTGCTCGTGAGAACTTGAACTACACCCGCGACTATACCTCTTGGTCGGTTGGGGCTTTGTACAAGCTCAACGAAGATACCAGCTTCTTTGTCCGCCGCTCGAAGGGTGGCCGTTTCAACGGTGACCGTCAGACCGTCAGTGGCAAGATCAATGCCAATGGCTCGCTTACTCAAGCCGGTCGCACCGCATCGGTCGACTTCGTCAACCAAGACGAATTGGGCGTAAAGAACCGTGGTGAATTGGCTGGCGGGCGCTACACGCTCGAATTCACTTTGCTGCAAGGTGACTTCAAGCAAAGCACGTTTGAATTGTCGGCGACACGTTGCCCCGGTGGTTCGGGCGGTTGCGTCATTGATGCAAAGTATGAGTCGAGCGGTGCGGAAGCCTATGCTACCTATCGCAACGGCCCATTCTCTGTCATCGGTAACGCCACCTATTCGAACGCGAAAATCTCGCGTCCAACTGGCAGCGGCGCGTCGGGCCCATTCACCCGCGCCCCTGGCATTCCTGACTTGAGCTTCACGGTCGCAGCCAATTACGACTTCAGTGACAAGATCGTCGTGGGTGTCAGCACCACTGGTCAGACCTCGTCAATCGATGACGCTGGCCGCGAGTATCCAGGTGGTGCCATTCTCAACGCGACGGCCAAATATTCGCTGTTGAAGAATGTCGAACTCAGCCTCTCGGCTTACAACTTGTTCGACAAGTTCGATTTGCGCGGTAACGGTGGCGTCGCCAACGCTGCCGTCAATCCAGTGGTGATCAGTGGCAACCCAGCCTTGGGTCGCACAGTTACGGCGGCGATCCGCTACACCTTCTAGGGCGCGTTTTGATCCATAAGGATCAAAGTTGCGCGCTAAATCTAAATTGGAGCAACAGCCTATCCGTTCTATCTGAAAGAGATAGAACGGGCGTTGCTCTAAAAGTGAAGCTGCCGAAGCGGAGGCTTGAAACCAGACTTGGTTTCAAGCCAATGCTAACAATGAAACGAGCTCCCTACAGGGCAGGGGGCTTGATTGATGGGGCTGATCGCATCTGCTTTCGGCCCCATTTGTTCGACTGAGCTGAAACTCTGGATCAAGGAGGCGTTATGACCCCATCATCTGATCGACGTATCCGCTCCATCGTCATTGTCGGCGGTGGGTCTGCTGGCTGGATGACGGCTGCTGCCTTGGCCAATACCCTCAAGCAAGATTGCGATATTAAGCTCGTTGAATCCGAATTGATCGGGACTGTCGGTGTTGGTGAAGCCACCATTCCGCCAATCCGCACCTTCAATGAAATGCTGGGCATTGATGAGCGCGAATTTGTTGCCAAGACCAAGGGCTCCTTCAAGCTCGGCATTGAGTTTGTGAATTGGGGCAGTCAAGGCAATCGCTATTTCCACCCGTTCGGGCCCCATGGTCGCGCCTTTGATATCGTCGGTCTGCACCATTTTTGGCTGAAGGCGCGGGAGGCAGGCGACACCACTTCGTTTGACGATTTCTCAATGGCTTGGTCTTTGGCCCAGCGGGGCCGCTTTACCCGCCCCAGCCCCGATCCCCGCCAAGTCATGTCAACTTTCGACTATGCCTACCACTTCGATGCAGGCCTTTATGCGCGCTTGCTGCGTGACTATGCTGAAGCCCGCGGTGTCAAGCGCCATGAAGGTAAAGTCGTCAGCGTCCGCCAACAAAGTGAGACCGGCTTTGTTGAGGGCGTGACGCTCGAGAGCGGCCTAGAACTGACAGGCGATCTCTTCATTGATTGCTCTGGCTTCCGCGGCCTTTTGATCGGCGAAGCCCTGAAAGTCGGCTACCAGGATTGGACCCATTGGCTGCCGTGCGACCGAGCTGTTGCCATGCCCTGCGCCAAGGTCGGCGACATGCTGCCCTATACGCGCTCAACCGCTTGTGAGGCTGGCTGGCAGTGGCGCATTCCGCTGCAACACCGCACGGGCAATGGCTATGTCTATTGTAGCAAGTTCATCTCCGACGAAGATGCGGAAGCCTCGCTGCGCGCCAATCTGGATGGCGAAGCTTTGGCTGGTCCCAATAAGTTGCGCTTTACAACTGGCCGTCGCGACAAGTTTTGGGAAAAGAATGTGGTTGCCATCGGCCTCTCCAGTGGCTTCTTGGAGCCGCTTGAATCGACGTCGATCCATTTGATCCAAGCCGGCATTTCCAAGCTGCTGGCCTTGTTCCCGCAGCGCGATTTTGATCCGCTGATTGTCGACGAATACAACCATATTGCCTCAACCGAGTTTGAGCGCATCCGCGACTTCTTGGTCTTGCACTATAAACTTACGACGCGGGATGACAGCCCGCTGTGGCGCTATTGCGCCGCGATGGACATTCCAGACACGCTTCAGCTCAAGATCGACCACTTCCGACGCTATGGCCGCCATATCGCACGCGATATGGATTTGTTTGGCCAACCTAGCTGGCTTGCGGTCCATATTGGGCAAGGCAATATCCCCCAAGATGTCGATCCCCTTTTCGACTTCCGGGGCACGGATGGTCGCGACTATCTCGCTAAACTCAAGGCCGCGATGGTGGCTAGCGCGGATCAAGTCTCAACCCATCAAGCCTTCGTCAACACCCATTGCGCGGCCGAAGGGGTTCTTAGCTAAGTGACCTCTCTGCGCACCACCAGCCCTTCAATTTGATGACGACCGACCAGGACGAGTTCAGCGTGCCCCTGACTACTTCTAAGACCTTTCTGCCAGATGCCAGCAAACCTCGGCGACCCAATTTCTGGCGTGCGTCGCACTTGGCGCAGATTGATTTTGCTAATCTACCAAGTCCGCGCATCTTTGGTCAGGACGATGTCCAGCACCTCGACCCGGCTTTGACCTTATGGGACATTTGGCCCGTCCAATTGGATAATGGCGACCTTGTTGAGCTCGACAGCGGCAGCCTGTGGGTCATGCTGTCGGCCCCGCGTCTGCCAGACCCCGATGTACGCCACAATATGGCGCGGATGCGCTTGCTCCTGAAGTCAGAAGCTGGCTGGCAGGACTGTGGCAATCTGCTTCCCGACGGATTCTCGCCAGGCAGTCGTGAGTGGTCGGGCTCAACCCGCCTCAACCCAAAAACGGGCGAAGTCACCTTGTGGTTTACCGCGGCAGGTAGGCGTGATGAGGTCAAGCCGGACTTTGAACAACGTCTCTTCCATGCCGTTGGCACCCTAGACGCGACTGGCAGCCTGCCGCGCGTGACCAACTGGCACAGCTTGACCCAAACCGTCGTCAACACAGGTGAGGTCTACGCCGACCTCTCCGTCACCCAAGGCGTGCCGGGTCAGATCAAGGGTTTTCGCGATCCCTATTGGTTCCGCGATCCAGCTGACGGGGCAGGCTATGTGCTGTTCACTGCTTCGCGTGCCTCTCACTTACCCGCCAGCCCTTATGACGGCGTGATCGGGCTGGCCAAGGCCACAGATGTCGACGGGCATCAGACTTTTGAGCTCCTGCCCCCGATCCTTGATGCTTTCGGCCTCGCTAGCGAGATGGAGCGGCCGCATATGTTTGTGCGTGATGGACTCTATTATGTCTTCTGGTCGACCCAGACCCACATTTTTGACCATCGTTTTGCTCAGGGGCCAACTGGGCTCTATGGCATGGTCGGCCCTTCGCTGTTTGGCCCGTTTGAGCCGCTGAATGGGTCTGGCCTCGTGCTCGCCAATCCGCCGGAAGAGCCGCGCCAAGCCTATGCCTGGCAGGTCTTGCCGTCGCTTGAGGTTGTCAGCTTTGTCGATTTCTGGGGTTTAAAGGGTGGCGATATTCATAGTGACCCGAACCTCAAGCAAACCCAGTTTGCAGGCTCTATCTCGCCCTCCAGCCATGTGAGTCTACAAGGAACCACCAGCACTATTGTCGGCTAGGCAGGCTGGCTAATATCAAAGGCTAGGCTCAAGCGCTCGCCCGCTTCAATCGGCACGGTCCGGTGCCAATGGGTGGAGGGGAATAGCACCAAGGTCCCAGCTTTAGGCGCAAGCTGGTGGGTGGGGTTAAGCCCCAGATTGAGTTCCGGTGGTGCTTCGCCAAATTGCAGATAGCCAGCAGGCGCTGGTCCAGCATCGGTCTCGCTCGGCATATCAATATGCAAGGCGGAACTGATCCAACCCATCGGGTGCGTGTGCACGCTATGGAAGCCACCTGCCTTCAAGAGGACAGACCAACTCCCTTCAAACAGGATGGGCCGATCTCGGGGTGGGGACAATAAGGGATGGCCCTCTTGCGGTGTAGGCAGCGCTTCCAAATAGGATTGAACCGCCCCGTTAATCTTCTCCCGCACGCGCTGAAGGATTGGAATGGGCCGGAAGAATAGTTGTCTGTCAGTCTGTGTACCGCCCTTTACCGATTGCTCAAGATAGGGTGCTTGGGCTGTGTGCAGGTCGCGCAAGCTGGCCGCCAATTGCGCGAGCTCGTCCGGGCTCAGACCCAAATCAATAGCGCGAACATACTCATCACCCGAACCATCCAGCCACTCTGCGGCAGGATTGCCAGTCAACCGCCAGCCCAATGACAGATAGGGCCAGAACAAGCGCGCATGGGGGGTGTTGCGATAGGGCTCTGCGCGGGCAATGGCTGCGTCAACCGCGCCACACCGAAATGCGTGGCGCACCCGACAGAGATCAAGGCCGGGGTCCACCACATCTGCGACTGTGTCAAACAGATTTGGATCTTGGCTTTTAGGGCCGTTACTTTCGCTCTCTATCGAAAGGCGGGCGACTTCTAGGCCTCGGCTTGTCCCTAGACGATTGATGGCTCCATGCACGCACGCACGCGCTGCATCCCAAGCCCGTGCGGTAGAGAGCAAGTGCACGTGTGCCAGTCTCAGACTTAAACTATCGGGCAGCGCGTCGATCGCGCGGCGATAGCTTTCGTCAAAGTCGTCGCGCCGCCCAATGGCCACCCGCAAAGTCGCCAAGCTTTTGTGCCCGTCGAGCCATTGAGGATGCTGGCGCAAAGTGTCGAGCAGAATGGTTTGGGCACGCTCCGCGTCGCCTTCGGCAGCCAAGGCCGCCGCATAAGTCCGGATCAGATGCGGATTGGCCGGGTCGAGCGCCAACGCCCGTTCAAAGGCTGGAACGGCATTCCGACCCGTCTCGAACAAGACTTGGGCAAAAGCGAAGGCGGAGACGGGGTTGCTGGGCGCTGCGGCCACGGCCTGTTCAAGGGCCTCAAGCGCGCCCTCCATATCTTGAAGGTCGCGCTTAGCCAGTCCAATCTGTAGCCAATTGAGTGCCATCATCCTGCCTAGGCGGGTCGCTTCTCCCGCACCCACAAGACGCAAACTGCCGCAATCATCAACATGATGCCAGCCATGGTAATCACATGGCGTGCGTCGCCGCCCATTAAGGGCTTGTAGTAAAATGGCAAAGTGGCCGCGATTAACAACATGGGGATCACGATCATCATGTTGAAAATCCCCATATAGACGCCTGTCCGCTCCGGCGGTACCGCTCCAGACAGGATTACAAACGGGTTGCCCATGATGCTGGCCCATGCCAGCCCGATCCCGATTGCCGGGATGAACAAATGGGCTTTGTCGCTGATGTGGGGCATGAACAACATGCCAATCCCGCCGAGCGTGAGGCAGCAGGCGTGCATAATCTCTGGGCCATAGCGCTTGGTAAAGGGCACCATCGCAAAGGCTGCGATAAAGGCGATCCCATTATAAAAGCCGCCAATCTCACCATTGGTCACCACGGCCATTCGGAAGCCTTCGGAAACCGCTTCCGATGTGCCGTAAACGGATCGGCTGATGGAATAAATGATATAGCCCCAATAGGCGGCCATGCCGTACCATTGAAACAAGCTCATCAGCGCCAATTTGCGCATCGCTTGCGGCATGGTGACAATCGCGTCCCAGATCTCCAGAAGCGTCCCGCTCACCGTCAATGGCTTGCTTTTGATATAGGCGAGTTCGTCCTCGGTTAGCGGCAGTTCGCGTACCCGGAACACCGACCAAAGGATCGTGCTGATCGACAGAACCGCCCCAATGGTGAAAGCGACTTTGGTCGTCTCCGGGATGTTGTGAGCATCAACCGCATTCACGTCAAACCCCAACAGATTGATCATGATCGACGGCGACAGGAAAGCCAGCATTTGTGCAAGGCCGGTAAAAGCGCTTTGCGAAAGAAAACCAAATTGCCTCTGATCGGGGCCAAGGCGGTCACTCACATAAGCCCGATACGGCTCCATCGTGATGTTGTTGCCCGCATCCAAGAGCCAAAGTAAGGACACCGCCATCAGGATGGAGGAGCTCAAGGGCATGAAGAAAAGCCCGAGCGAGCACATCACGGCGCCGACGATGAAATAGGGTGTGCGTCGGCCCCATTTGCTGGCGGTCCGGTCACTCATCGCGCCGATAATGGGCTGGACTAAGAGGCCAGTCAGAGGACCGGCGAGCTGCAGCAAGGGCAGGGAGGCTTCGTCCGCACCCAAATAGCTATAGATCGGGCCCATATTGCCTTGTTGCAGACCAAAGCTGAACTGCAAGCCGAGAAAGCCCAGATTCATTTCCGCAATGCGCCACAGCGGCAGATGCGGCTTGATCGCCGGTTGAGTCATGTTCTTCCTCCCAAAAATACACCGGCGCTTTTGCGCTCTGTTATCTAGGATTTACGCTAACGCAATCGATTGCAAAATCAAGCGCAAGTTACAATTCTAATCCATTCGGCTGTTTCGAGGTGGGGAGGCTTAACCGGTGCTAGCGCCGCCGCAGGACTTACGCACGACAAGTTTGGGCAGAAGCGTGGCCGATGGCGCATCTTCGCCAGCCATGCGCTTGAACAACAGGTCGACAATGGTTTTTGCACCCTTGGCGAGGTCTTGTTGCACGCTGGTCAGCGGCGGGGTGGATTGCGCCGCGATGGCGATATCATCAAAGCCCACGACACTAACTTGACCCGGCACATCGATGCCCGCTGCAGCGAGTGCCTGAATGGCCGCTAGGGCTATAATGTCTGAGGTGGCAAAGATCGCATCAAACGCGGTGCCGCTCTCAATCAATTCGCGCGCCGCTTCATAGGCGGTCTCAAACGAGAAGTGCGCGGGGATAATAAGAGCTGGGTCATGCTCAATGCCGGCTGCCCGCAGCGCACGGACATAGCCTTCATAGCGCAGACTAATTTCGGGCAATTCCAGCATGCCTAAGAAAGCGATGCGCTTGCGGCCAAGGCCCAATAGATGGTCCACAGCCCGACGTGCGCCACCAATATTGTCGGTGCCAACGGAGCAATAGACCTGTCCGCTCAAATGCCCGCCCCAGACGACCAGCGGGTGGTAGGACTCAGCGGCTTGATTGAGCGCGGCGTGCTGATCCGATTGGCCGACAATCACCAAGCCATCTTGGCGATGCGACTGGATGATCCGATTGAGCCAGCCGTCCGACGTATCGGTGACGCGGCATAGCAGCACTTGATAGCCGCGCGTCGTGATCTCATCAGCCAGGCGGCCAAACATCTCGATGAAAAAGGGGTCAGAGATTAATTGCCCGACATCATGGCCGAGTGGAAACACCACGCCAATCGTTTGGGTCTTCCGCATGCGGAGTGAGCGCGCAGATTGGTTGATGACATAGCCAGCCTCTGCCGCAATGCGCTGAATCTCGCGGCGGCGATCTTCCGGGATTAGCGGGTTATCGGCCAGCGCGCGCGAGACCGTGGACATAGAGACCTTCGCCAAGCGGGCCACATCGGCCATCTTCAAAGGGCCATCATCTGCCACGACACGTCTCCTCTTGCGGATGCAAAGTTGTTAAAACTTGCCTGCGCTTTCTGAAAACAGATTTGAAAGCGAACGGCAATTTATGCAACCGATTTCTGCATAAAGGATATACTTTTTGGGTGGTGGTGGCGTTCCGAGTTGAAGGACATGCTCCCCTCTCCCAGCCGGAGAGGGGTTTTCCTCTCTGGAATCCACCGTCGTCAAGCGAAACTTGAAGCTGTGCAGTTGGGTAAGCACCCTACTTGGAATGGCTCTAAGCTTCGCTTTGCTCACTATAGAGCCATCCGACAATTGTTCTTGCGCGCTCAAACTCGAAAACGGCCTTTGCGTAGGCAGAGCCTGCGGCAAAGCCGTTCCAAGTTGAAACATTGCCTCCCCTCTCTCAAAGGGAGAGGGGAGAGTCCTCACTCCGCCCGCTTCTTTCCATCCACCATAGCACGGACCAAATTCTCTCGGTGCCCAATCGAGGCTAGCGCAACGCCGCCAATATGCAGGAATACGAGTACCAAAATCAGGTTCGCGCTGGCCTCGTGAATATCCTCCCAAGGGCTGTCGTCTTCATCGCCGCGTCCGCGATCTTCGATCTGTAGAACGCTCTGAAAGGCGGCAGGTACGGGCGTGCGGTTTTCCATCGCCATACCGGTTCCAGCAGTCAAGCTCATGGCGACCAACAAGGCAATGACCATCAGGCCACCCGGGGGTGAGTGGCCGATGTGGCGGTTGCCTTTGCCCGTCACCAAGTCAGCCACATACTTAAAGGCGGCAAATGGCGAGGCGAGGAAGTTTTCAAACCGCGCATGTTCTGGTCCAGCAATGCCCCAGAACAGGCGAAACACCACATAGCCCGCGACGAAATAGCCAGCTGCTTGATGCAGGGTTTCAGGTTCGCCGCGTGTGATCAGGGCAGTGGCAATCGCTACAAGCAACAGCCAGTGCCCGATGCGCACGAAGGGGTCCCAAACCTTCACCCAGTTGTTTTCGGGCTTGGGCTCAGACGCGGCATCGGCTGAGCGTGCTGCCGCCTCAGTCATGATCGCGTCCGCCATGATCGTCGTTACGGTCGTGCGACTCATCTTCGCCGCGCTCATGGCGCGAACGATCTTCAGTACGGCGGACATCTTCAGTCAGGACTTGGCCTGTCTTGGCGTCGATCACGCGGGTTTCGGTGCGGCTTTCGTGCCGCTCTTCCCGATCATCCTGATCCTTGTCCCCAATCTGATTTGTGACTTGGTTGGTAGGTTGGTTGGTTACAGTATTCGTCGTGGTCTTAGCTGGCGACAATTGGCCTGAAGCGACCGCAAAGCCTGCGACAGCCAGAGCGGCGACACCAATGCCAAGGGCGATGCGGATCGGGGTTGAAAGGGCCATGTTACTTCTCCTGAAGGGGTTGTTGATGATCCGACCTTAACCGCCTCTTCCTGACGCCCTGCCGTTCCCCATCGTCAGCAAAGCGTCAGCTTGATGTCAGCGCCAATTCGATACAGAGGGGAGGTATGAAGCTGATCTGCCCTTCTCTTGTCTTGATACTTGTCGCGCTGGCGGGCTGTGCGCAGCCGCAGCAAAGGCCTGCGCCTGCTGAAGTGGCCGAAGCTGAGAGCCAAGAAAGTCTGGTTCAGCCCTCAAGCAACAATCTGCCCTTCCTCAAAATCCAAGCCATTGCTCTTAGAGCGGTGCCAGGGGAAGTCGTGAAGGTGGATTTAGAGAACGACCATGGCCAAGACGTCTATGAATTTAAAATTCTTGCGCCATCTGGCCGCGTCATCGAGCTGGAGATTGCGGCCGCAACTGGCCAGATTTTGAAGCAGGAGGCCGATTGATGCGCGTCCTCTTGGTGGAAGATGATCCCGTTATCTGCGCTGCACTTAAGGCCAATTTAGAGGCGGCGGGCTTTTTGATCGAAGCCTGTGGCGATGGCGAGCGGGCTTGGGCGCTTGGCAGCGATGAAGACTTCGATGCCGTCATTCTGGATCTCGGTCTGCCGCGTTTGGACGGCTTATCGGTCTTAAAGCGCTGGCGGCAAGAAGGGCGCGCCATGCCGGTTATCATTTTGTCGGCACGCGGGTCTTGGGCAGAAAAGGTCGAGGGCATTGAGGCCGGGGCCGATGACTATCTCGCCAAGCCGTTTGAGCCGCCGGAGCTGATTGCCCGCCTGCGCGGCTTGATCCGGCGGGCTTCTGGGCGCACGGGCAATGTGATCACAGCCGGTCGCCTCACGCTCGATCTATTTCGCACCACTGCAACCTATGACGGGGTGCCAGTTCGCCTCTCACCTTTAGAGTTTCGCTTGCTCGACCTTTTAGCCAATGCGGGTGGGCGGCCCTTATCTGCGGGTGAGTTGGGGGAGCATCTCCATGGTACGGACATGCTGGACGCCAATGCCATCGAAGCCTTAGTGGCGCGTCTTCGCCGCAAGATTGGGTCTGAGACGATCGAGACGCGCCGTGGCTTTGGCTATGTTTTGCGGGACTTAGCTTCGTGAGTAAAAAGTCCAGCAGTCTTAAAGTTCGCCTCTTTGCTTTGGCCGCGCTCTGGAACGGCTTGGCTTTGGGCTTTTCCTGGGTGGCGCTCTCGCTTCTGTTTGAGCGTCATACAGAGCGGCAAGTGACCGCTGAACTGATCCGACATGGGGAAGCTCTGGTCGCGGGCATTTCTTTTGATGCAGCGGGCAAGCCAGTGGTGGCCCAGACCCTCTATGACCCGCGTTTTTCCCGACCTGCGAGCGGCCTTTACTGGCATGTCACCAGTTCAAAGGGCAATTTGCGCGCGCGCTCTCTATGGGATGGCGCTTGGCCCGCTTTAGCGCAGGCCCCGTCACAGACCTGGGAAAGCCTGACAACAAAAGGGCCGTTTGAGCCCGCCATGCTGCGGGTTGCGCGTACCATCCAGCCCGACGCAGACGGGCCAGAATTATTAGTCGAGGTAGGGCAAGATCATGCTGTTATCACCCAAGCGCGGCGTGACTTCGCGCGTGAGCTAGCGCTATTCCTCTTGTTACTATGGTCAGTTTTGACACTGGCCTCGGTCGTGCAAGTGACCCAAGGACTAAAGCCACTGGCGGCACTGCGGACGCGCCTGACAGACTTGAAGGCCGACGCCAAGGCCCGGCTGGATTCTGCTGAACATCCGCAAGAGGTTGGGCCTCTGATCCAAGCCATTAATGCACTGGCAGATACCCGCAGTGACGATATGGCCAGAGCCCGGGATCGAGCACGCGATCTGGCCCACGCACTTAAGACACCACTTACCGCCTTAAAAATGCAGGTCGGAGACCTAGGTGACGCAAAGTCGCAAGCAGCCTTGCAGGAAAGCTTATCGGTCCTCAATATTGCTGTTCAGGGCGAGTTGGCGCGCGCGCAACTGGCCCCGGACGCGCGTGGTACCTGTCGGCTCCGCCCAGCGATTGAGCGCTTGGTCCGCGTCGTTGGGCAGACATCCGCCGGTGCCAGCACTCGATTTGAAGTGGAGGTTTCAGATGATTGTTCTGTGCCCCTAACCGAGGACAGCACCTTTGAAGTGTTCGGGGCTTTACTGGATAATGCGTCCCGCCACGCCAAAGGCCAAATCAGAGTTCGCGCCATTCGGGACAACACGGCCCTGATCGTATCGGTAGAAGATAATGGACCGGGCCTATCGCAAGAACAAAGTGAGATGGCCGTAAAACGTGGGGTTCGTCTCGACGAGGCCATTGGCACTCAAGGCCTAGGCCTTGCCATCACACGCGACCTGATCGCGGCCAGCGGCGGCACCTTGACCTTGGAAGCCTCAGACCTCGGCGGCTTAGCTGTGCGGTTAAGGTGGGAGCTGAGTCCAGTTTAGGCGGTTAGTCGGTCAGTTTGGGGGCTTGAGTGCGCTTTTAGGTGGCCGCCTGAGCCAGGTGCTTAGCGCGGCCACAAGGCAGCCCATTGCGATCCCTGTCGTGAGATCAACCAAAGCAACCAAGGCCATGGTTACCACCATCGCGACGGCCAAAAGCCGCGGACCTTTGACGACCTCATTCATCTCATGTCGCTCGATCATGCCCCAAGCGACTACCATCAAGACCCCGGCCAATGCGGCGAAAGGGATATGACCCGCCAGCGGCATCAAGGCCAAAAAGGCGATCAAGATAAAGACAGCGTGCATTATGCCCGCGACCGGACCATGCGCCCCGGCGCGGATATTGGTGGCGGTGCGCGCTATGGTGCCCGTGACACAAAAGCCACCAAACAGTGCTGCGCCCATATTGGCTAAACCTTGTGCGACAAGCTCGGCCTCTGGTCGATGTTGCCTGCCGCCCATTGTGTCGGCAACGGTGGCCGATAATAGGGATTCAATGGCACCAAGAAGCGCAAAGGATGCTGACGCAGGTAAAAGCTCGAAGATGAAGGGTATGTCCAATTTGGGCAGGCTTGGCGCAGGCCAAACGCCCTTCAAGGCGCCAAAGCGGTCCGATAAGGTTTCGATAGGTAGCTTCAATGCAAAAGCTGCCAAGGTCGCGAGGGTCACGGCGATTAGCATGCCGGGAAGCGCGGGCTTCCACCGACGCAGTGCAAAGATCAGTGCCATGGTGCCGATGGCGACTGCAAAGGCTGACGCATTAAAGCTCAGCCGCACAGCGACTAAGGTGGTCACTTTGTGGATTAACTCGGCAGGTTCGTGTTGCACCTGCAGGCCCATGAGATCGTGCAATTGGCTTGCCGCAATGATGATGGCAATCCCTGCCGAAAAGCCCAACACCACTGCTTTGGGGATCAGGCGGACAAAGCGGCCGAGGCGTAAAACGCCCGCCAAGACCAAAAATAAGCCTGAAAGAAAGGTGGCGGTGATCAGTCCTGACATGCCATGGGCAGCAAGCGTGCTGGCCACCGGCACGATGAATGCACCAGCCGGGCCACCAACTTGAAACCGGCTTCCCCCTGTGCCTGAGACAATTATCCCGCCGACGACGGCCGTGATTAGGCCTTTTTCAGGCGGTAGCCCGCAGGCTATGGCAATGGCCATCGACAGGGGCAGGGCCACAACGGCCACTGTTGCTCCAGCCAAGGTGTCTTTTCGGAAGGCTTCTAGGCCATAGCCTTCTTGTAAGACGCTGATCAGTTTCGGTTTAAAGCTATGCACAGGGGCGGATGAAGCATCACGCATCGCGCAGCCTGACGCCTCTGCCGCGTGCGCTGCTCGGCTGCTCTGGTCCGAGCACCTCAACGCCCAGTCGCTCGAGCGCGCTTAAGACTTTCATCAGGCTGTCGACTTGTGCCCGCACAATGCCATCACTGGCTTCCATCCTCTGGATCGTCGGCAAGGAAACCCCGGCTGCAGTGGCCAATTGGCTCTGGTCAAGCCCCAACAGGGCACGGGCGGCTTTTAGTTGGGCGGATGAAAGCATAATGACTGACCTTTATGATGCTTGAAACATCATATATCATATTTAAAACTTGCTTTCTAGCGCTCAACGGGTCAAAGTGAAGGCCAAAATGACCTAAGGACCGCGCAATGACTGCCAGTGACGACGATTATGTCTATGATGAAGCCAGCGGCGAATGGATGCCGGCGTCAGAACTCGCCGCCCGGACGCAGGCGGAAAGCGCTGTCGTGGTGCGCGATGCAGTTGGCAATATTCTGCAAGACGGTGACGCCGTCGTTCTCGTCAAGGATCTTGACGTAAAGGGGGCGGGGCAAACCTTGCGGCGCGGCACCGTAATTCGTTCGATCCGTTTGACTGGGGATGCGCAAGAAATTGACTGCAAGCACGACACGATCCGGGGTCTGGTGTTGCGGGCGGAGTTTGTGCGTAAGCACTAAAGTTCATCGCTGAATTGGCAAGTGAACCTTACCAATCCCCATGGCTAAGCGACCTGCAATCGACCTCACTGCGGCCTCGTTCGGTGACTCCTTGAGAAAATGCGGCACGAAAAAGTGTGAATCGCAGTGCCGCCCAAAAAATTTTATAGCTTGCCGCTATGCCTCAAGAATGGCTACAAATGCGGTGCAGGACTGGCAAAATAAACCATAAATACTCAAAAAATGTCATAGCATTCTGTTGATTGGTTCTGGTGAAGAGCTCAGGCAGAAACAATTCGTCAACCAAAGTCATTACCTAACAATACTGCATTTTCACTATCGGTAGGATTTTGTTTACCACGTCTCTCAACTTCAGATTCAGAAATCAATTCTAGCCTGATCAGGTATTCAAAACGAATATGCCTCGCTCGTAGCGGGGAAAACATAGTATGGATGAGGGCGTAGAAATGATCAGCGTGAATACCAATACCGGCGCTATGGTTGCGATGCAGACCATGAACAAAACCGATAGCGACCTTGCTAAGACCCAAAACGCAATTTCAACCGGTTTGAAAGTTGCCACCGCCAAAGATAACGGCGCGATCTGGGCAATTGCCAACAAAATGAGATCTGACGTCGGCGCTTATGATCGTGTTCGTGAATCGACCGATCGTGCAGCTTCCATCCTCGACACCGGCATTGCCGCTGGCGAAAGCGTCATGGAATTGCTCAACGAAATGAAAGGCAAGGCACTGGCCGCCTCTCAGACAGGCCTTTCCGCTTCGGCTCAAGCTGCACTGGCAGCTGACTTCGCCCAATTGCGCGATCAAGTCACCAGCATCGTTGCGAACGCATCGTTTGATGGTGCCAACATGATCGGGGGCACACCAGCCAACGCCATCGCTCTTGGCGACGCCGCGGGCGGTAACACCATCACGGTCAACGGTGCCAGCTTGGCATTGGGTGGCACTGTCGTCACAGTCACAGGTACATCGGCCCTCACGTCGGCTGCTACAGCAGCTACCGCTTTGGGTCTGGTAAACACCTCGATCGACAATTTGGGTACCCAATTGGCGACCTGGGGTGCAGGTGCCAAGCGTTTGGACGTGCACAAGACCTTTATCGGTAAATTGCAAGACGCTTTGACCAACGGGATCGGCTCCATTGCCGACGCCGACTTGGCCAAGGAAAGCGCGAAGCTGCAGGCTCTGCAAACCAAGTCTCAGCTTGGCATTCAGGCCCTATCGATTGCCAACAGCTCGTCGCAGTCGGCTCTCTCGTTGTTCCGCTAACCCGAACAACAACAGAAAATCTCCTTCTAAATGGGCTCAAGCCGATCAGCTTGGGCCCTTTTTGTTTGGTAGTCGAGCGATCGAAGCTTCTACTTGGGTGGTTTTCCCTTTTTGAGATAAATTTACATCCTTAAGGACATGTAGTTTCTCATATTGGCCTAAAGATCAAATATTGATCAAAATTCGCTCAAGATATTGGCACTTGTAGTGGCATAACATAATCAGAATATTTGCCGCGACAGCGAATGGCACTACTCGGCTTGGATATTTACTGTATTTGTACTGTCATTTCCTCGCTTTACCCCGTGCTCTCCAATTTACTATTTTCACTTCATTGTTATAACATTTGCCCGAGAGCACAGATCTGTCCTCACAGGTGCTACACTCCACGGGGCTATCCATGTCAGGCATTCGAAGTCTTTCTGCCCTTAGTGCCTCGGCTTCCACCAGTCGCGTACTCAATCTCCACACCGTCGCGGCGGCGTTTTCAGGGGAGCTTGAGTATAGCGCGTCGCCCTTTTTCCGGGATCCAATTCTCAATCAAGCCGTGATTATCAAACATCGCTTTCGCAGCGATGAGGCTTATTTGGTGCCGAGCGGTGGGCCGG
>NKIC01001107.1_pt1 | contig 22043 bp, 21 predicted proteins | sample 1173441 | NCBI WGS metagenome assembly NKIC01 (sample SAMN07190239, study PRJNA340070) | algae metagenome | isolation source: Clonal culture of Asterionella formosa BG1 isolated from Esthwaite Water | host: Asterionella formosa BG1 | place: United Kingdom: Esthwaite Water | collected 2014-12
GGTAGGACCCAATGCCGATCAATGGTACTCTGCCTACACCTACCAATTTATTAGGGGCTTAAAAGGCCAAATAACCTTCAATACCGTAAGGGCTGGAACGGTCGGCAAAGGTTTCGGTCAACAATATGAGAGAGGTACTCAGTTTTTATGGGGCAGTGTGAGAAGATACAATACTTTGGCAAGCAATTTTACTTACGAAATCACACATGATGTATTTTTAAAAGGCTCACTTGCTAACCAACAAACTCTAATAAACAATGTACTTGATAAATATTTCCATTATTCTGTAGCCCTGAATATAGGTTTATGAACTGGTATGTAATTTACACCAAATCTAGGTTTGAGAAAAAAACCGAACTATTATTGCTGGAAAAAGGCATTGAAGCTTATTGCCCCAAAAGAGAAGTAAGTAAGCAATGGTCGGATAGAAAAAAGTTGGTGGTGGAACCACTCTTCCGCTCCTATGTATTCGTAAAAATCAACCAAATTCAAAAATACGACGTATTAAATACCGATGGGGTAGTGACGTTCATTGGTTACAAGGGCGGACAGATGGCTACCATGCGAGAATCTGAGATTGAACGCATCAAAGCCATGCTCAACGAATACGACCACCAAAATATAAAAATAAAAACTTTTGAGCCCAACGAACTGGTCACCATCTCTTCTGGAGCATTCATGGATTTTCAAGGGAGGGTGATAGACCACAAAGGGCATAAGACCACCCTGTACCTAGAACAATTGGGCTTAAAAATAGAAATAGACTTAGAAAAAAATATATTAGAAAAAAATATTATATTGGGCAACCAACCGACCGCAAAATATCTATAAATGAACAAATTAAAACTATTTGGCTTCCTCATTATATTGATGGCCATCCAAAGCTCATGTATTACTACCCCACCCATTACCTACTTTGACAGTGCCGATAGCACGAAATATCAAATTCTACCTGAAAACATACCCGTCATAACCAAAATCAGACCCAATGATATTTTGGCCATTACCGTGGGGAGTTTGAGTCAAGAAAGTAATGATATTCTAAATTTTAACAACATCAACAGAATTTTCACTACCAATTTTCCTGGGCAAAATGGCGGTCAATTTGGCCAACCCTTAGGCTTTTTGGTGGATAATACAGGACAGGTAGATTTGCCCATGATAGGGAGAATTTCTCTAAGTGGGTTAAAATTGGATGAGGCGGCTGAAAAAGTTAGAATTGAGGTTGAAAAACTTCTAAAATCACCTTCTGTTACCGTGCGTTTTTTAAATCATCGCTTCACAGTTATTGGTGAAGTTAATAAGCCTGCTGTTTATAATCTTATTGATGACAAAACCACCCTCACCGAAGCATTGGCATTGGCAGGCGACTTAACCGCCTTTGGTAATCGTAAAAACATCATGATCATCAGAGATTATTATGGAAAAAGGGAAATGGTTAGACTTAATTTACTCAATAGAGAAATTTTTGATTCACCATACTATTATTTGAAAGATGGCGACATGATATACATAGAACCGGTGGAAGGCAAAGCTACTTATACTGATAAAAAAGTGCAATTGGCACCCCTGTACCTCAGTGGAGTATCTGCCTTGGTGGTCTTAATAAACGTTTTGGTGAACATAATTAATTGATTGATTAACAAAATAGGTACCCTCAGAAAATCTCAATGTACCATACTAAAAATATGACCGAAAATAATTTTAACCTCTGGCAAGAAGAAGAAGAAAAATTCAATTTACGCGATTTCTTTTTCAAATATATAAGGAATTGGTATTGGTTTGCAATCTCTATGTCTATTGCAATTACAACTGCTCATCTATATGTTAGATACACAACTCCCATTTTTGAAATAAGAGCTTCCATCTTGGTAAAAGATGAAAAAAAAGGATCCAATATGGGCAATGATCTACTACAAGAATTGGACATAATGCAGGGTAGTAAATTGGTTGAGAATGAGATAGAAATCATGAGAAGCCGCAATTTGATTGAAAAAGTTGTAGATAAATTAAATCTAACAGTAAACTATTGGCGTGAGGGAAATATTCGAGATGTTGAACTTTTTGAAGATAGTCCAATAAAAATTTATCAATTTGACTCCAAAGCCTTAGCAAATTCTTCACCATTTTTCATTAAGTCTAAGACTAAAGCAACGTTTGAACTCTTGGATACAGATAAAAAAAGTATCGGCGAATTTGCTTATGGACAGTCTTTTAAGAGTAAATTCGGACGTATGAGAGTATTCAAAGTGGATGCATTGTCAAATAATTTTCATATACCTATAAAAGTAAAATTTAATAATAGAGATGATGTAGTTGGTTCAATAATTAAAGGATTATCTACTGATTTAGTAAATCAAAAAAGTACGGTGGTAGCATTAAAGAGGGAGGATGCCATACCAGAAAAAGGGAAAGCTATTTTGGGAAACATTTTAGATGAATACGCATTTCTATCATTAGAGGACAAAAACCGTGAAGCTACTAATACCTTAAGATTTATTGAGGATAGACTTAAATTGGTGACAAGTGAATTGGGTAATGTAGAGAAGGATGTCGAGCAATATCGTACCACTAGAGGTATTACCGACCTGAGTACCGAAGCTAATTTATTTCTAGAAAAAGCCAAAGACAATGATGCCAAACTCAATGATGTCAATATCCAATTGAAGGTTTTAGAGGGTGTAGAAGAGTATCTTAAATCCAATCAAATGCGTAATGTTTCACCTTCCACCTTAATGGTGAGTGATCCCGTTTTGACAGGTTATTTGACACAATTGGGAACACTTGAATTGGAGAAAGAGAAAGTAGCTAGATCTACCCAAGCTGGAAATCCTTTTTTGGAGACCATCAATACCCAAATAAAAAACATCAAAGGGGCGGTAAGAGAAAATATTTCCAACCAAAAAAATAATTTATTAGTCAGTAAATCCAGTTTGATGGGCTTAAATAATCGTTTAGAATCTGCGATAGGTACTATACCCAAAAAAGAACGTGAATATGTTGAAATCAAAAGACAGGCCTCAATAAAAGAAAGTTTATATTTACTATTGCTTCAAAAAAGAGAAGAAACAGCATTATCATATGCATCCACTGTAAATGACAGTCGAATCGTTGATTATCCATATAGTAGTGCTGTTCCATTAAAGCCAAGTAAAATGACTGTTTGGCTCATTGCATTTTTGATAGGATTATTTTTACCTGCTGGTATTATATACGTAAAAGAATTATTGATAAATACTGTTCAAACAAAAAAGGAAATTGAAATTATTACTGGCCTGACGGTTTTTGGAGAAATTGGTAAAAAGCAAAATGATGATAAAAAGGATTTAATTGATCTTTCGAGTAGGAGTTTTGCTGCAGAACAGGTAAGAATGATTCGTTCAAATATGCAGTATTTGTTTGCTAATATGAATGATAAACTGGGTAAAGTAATTTTAGTTACGTCCTCCATACCTGGAGAAGGCAAAAGTTTTGTGGCCACCAATATTGCAGCATCCTTAGGTATGTTGGATGAGAAAGTGTTGATTATTGGACTAGACATGCGTAAACCCAAAGTCAATGAATATTTGGCGGTAAATAATAAAATAGGTATGAGTACTTATTTGATAGGCAAGGCCTCAGAAAAAGAAATTATTCAGAATACTGGAATTAAAAACCTTTCTATTATTGCATCTGGTCCTATTCCCCCCAACCCAGCAGAATTAATAGCCAATGGCAGAATTTCTGAGCTATTGACCTACTTAAGAAACGAATATGACTATATCATAGTAGATACTCCGCCGACTAGCTTGGTGAGTGATGCCCTGATACTCGCCGCAGTGGTTGATGCTTGCTTTTACATCATCCGACACGAGCGTACTCCAAAACAATATTTAAATTCTATTAAAGAATTAAAAGATAGGAAAATTTTCCCGACAATACAAATTCTATTTAATGCAGTAAATTACAAATATTCTGCAGAGTACGGGTATGGGTATGGGTATGGGTATGGGTATGGGTATGGAAGCGGTTATTATGTTGAAAAGGATATTAAAAAGAATAAGTGGTGGCGTTTTAAAAAATAATAAAACTAAGAATATGTCTAATAATTTATGAGTTCTGCACAAAGAGTAATAAAAAATACAGGCTTGCTTTATGCTAAAATGGGAATAACTATGTTTATTTCATTGTATACAACAAGGCTAATTTTGAATACGTTAGGAGCAGAAGATTTTGGAATTTTTAATATTGTAGGGGGGGCAATTGCGACGCTGGGCTTTTTAAATGCCGCTATGGCAGGAGCTACTCAAAGATTTATGTCATATGCTGAAGGAGAAGGCGACCTCGATAAGCAAAAAAAGATTTTTAATATTACATCGGTTATTCATTTCATTACTGCAATCTTATTGGCATTAGCATTGGTAATTGTTGGATACATCTTTTTTAATTGGATTTTAAAGATTGAAACTAATAGATTAAATGCAGCAAAAGTTGTGTATGGCAGCTTAATAGTAAGTACAATTTTTACGGTTATGACGGTACCATATGATGCTGTGCTGAATTCCCACGAAAACATGAAGTACTATGCTGTTGTTGGTATTTTAGAATCACTATTAAAATTGATTGTAGCTCTTGCTGTGGTAAATTTGGGTGGAGATAAATTAATTATATATGGTATTTTAATGGCAACAATTCCACTAATAACTATGACAATAATGAGGTTTTACTGCCATAAACATTATTCTGAATGCATAATTAATCCTCGAAAGCATTGGGATAAGCAACTGATGAAACAAATGACAAGTTTTGCTGGATGGAATTTAATGGGAAGTATGGCAGGTATTTTATCACAGTCAGGAATTGGAATTATAATGAATGTGTTTCACGGCACTATTGCAAACGCATCACAGGGAATTGCGAATCAATTATCAGGCCAGCTCGGAGTATTAGGTTCAAGTGTCAAAAAAGCATTGGCACCACTTATTACAAAAAGTGCAGGAGCAAATAACCATGCATTAATGGTAAAGACAACTATATTAGGAACCAAGGTAATCTTATTTGTAGTAACATTTATGTTTTTGCCGTTCATAATTGAAATGCCATTTATCCTGAAAATTTGGTTAAAAAGTCCACCCCCTTTTGTTCAAATTTTTTGTTCGCTTTTGTTACTCACAAATTTTATCAACGATTTGGTTCTATTCTTGCCTCAAGCAATAAGTGCAGTCGGAAATATAAAAGAATTTCAAATTGCTAACTCAATTTTATTATTTCTTCCAGTATCTTTTGGTTTTATAGCTTTTAGTTTCGGAGCCCCTGCTTATAGTATCTATATTATTTCTGCTACTTTAGGACTTTTTCAAAACTTTGTAGTTATGCATTTTGCAGACAAAATATGCGGTATTTCTTTTAATCAATACTTTTTTAATGTAATAGTAAAATGCACTTTGGCATTCAGCATTGTGTTGGCTTCCGGATATTTAATAACTTATTTTATTCAAGAAGGATTCTTTAGGCTCTTTATTATATCGTTATTTACCATTTTGTCATATTGTATTTCCTTTTCTTTCATTGGATTCAACATAGTTGAAAGAAAAGAAATATTTACTATTATAAAAAACTTTTATAAACAATATAATTTGAAAGGGAAATCAATAAATATTTAATAGAAAGTGAATAAACGAAAATATTTAATTGTCGGTTCAGGATTTTCAGGGGCAGTAATTGCAGAGCAATTAAGTAAAAATCCCGAAAACCATATTGAAGTGGTTGATGAGAGAAACCACTTAGGGGGTAATTGTTTCACAGAAAGAGATGTTGAAACAAATGTAATGATACATAAATATGGGCCTCATATTTTCAATACTGATAATTTAGAAGTGTGGAATTACATTCAACAGTTTTGTGAAATGATACCTTTTATCAACAGAGTCAAATCTGTTTCTAAAGGAAGAGTTTACTCTATGCCTATCAACTTGCATACTATAAATCAATTCTTTGGTGTTACGCTCAATCCAGATGAAGCAAAGCTATTTATACAATCTGTTGCGAATAAAGATATAACTGATCCTCAAAATTTCGAGGAGCAGGCAATGAAATTCATTGGTAAAGACTTGTACGAAGCTTTTTTTTATGGATATACAAAAAAACAATGGGGATGTGAACCTTCTGATCTTCCCGCAAGCATACTAAAAAGATTACCAGTAAGATTTAATTATAATGATAATTATTATGCAAATAGCTTTCAAGGTATTCCAAAAAATGGTTACACTCCTATATTTGAAAAAATGCTTTCAGCACCAAACATTACAGTTCATTTAAATACTAGATTTGTTTCTTTGTGGGATATATCAGAATATACCCATGTTTTCTACACTGGCCCAATCGATGCATTTTTTAACTTCAAACATGGTCATTTATCATATAGAACTGTTTATTTTGAAAAACACGTTACAAATGGAGACTTTCAGGGTAATCCAGTAATTAATTATGCTGATTCTGAAGTTCCATATACCAGAATACATGAGCACAAACATTTCACCCCTTGGGAACATCATGATAAAACAACATATTTTAAAGAATTCAGTAAAGAAACTGAGAAAGAAGATATCCCATTTTACCCCAAAAGGTTAAAAATTGATATAGAAAAATTGGCCTTATATCAATTAGAAGCAGACAAAATGAACCAAATCTCATTTGTAGGCAGATTGGCTACGTATAGATATATGGATATGCATCATGTAATCCAAGAAGCATTGGATTTGTCAAAAAAATTTACATATGAAAAAAATTGAATGGATTGATGCTATAAGAGGATATGCTGTTTTGGGAGTAGTAATTGTACATTCTGTGGCTGGATATACGGGAATCTTTGCACAAAATTTTTTGGGGCTTGGGGCTAAGGGTGTTCAACTTTTTTATATGGCAAGTGCTTTTACATTGACTCTATCTCATTATAATAGATTTGATGAAATAAAATCAAATACAAAATTTTACATAAGGCGTTTTTTTAGAATCGCACCTATGTTTTGGCTAGCAATTGTATATTATTTATGGCAAAATAATGGAGAAATATATGAAATTTCTGATTATCGGTATATTACAAACTGGGGAATAATATCACACTTTATTTTTCTTCATGGCCTAAGTCCTTATTGGCAAGATAGTATAGTTCCAGGAGGTTGGTCTGTAGGGGTTGAATATTTATTTTATTTTATTTGTCCTCTCATTTTTTATTATGTAAAATCTAAAACTCGTGCTATTTGGTTATATTTTTTTTCACTAGCATTATCTCTTAGTTTAAGTTTGATATTACTAGAACATCCATTAATACCATTTAATATAACTTGGAAAGGATATTTATATGGTTTCTTTTTGGGCCAATTTCATATATTTGGATTAGGCATATTAGTGTATTTTCTAACTCAGGAAAAAATAAGTAGTGCGTTTTGTACACTAATAATAATATTTATTGGGGGGGGGGAGTATTATTGGTTTTCTTCATATTTTGGGGTTTCATTCAGGGCAAGAAATAAATTTTATTATTAGTTTTTTATTCGCATCTCTAATAATACTTTTAAATAAATATAGATTTAAATATTTTTCGAATAAAATAGCTGTTTTTTTTTGGAAAAATTTCTTATAGCTTATATCTAGTCCATTTTGCTGTAATCTATTGGATTCATTATAATAATATAGACAACTTGTTTTATAACCCATCATTAAGTTATTTAATGAGATTATTTTTGATACTTTTTATTAGTTCTATAATTTCTTTTTTTACATACAACTTGATCGAAAGAACCTTTATAAGAATAGGGTCTAAATTAATTACTAAATTATGAAAACATGTCTTATTTATGGTCAAAATGGACTCGATTTGGATGTAGCATTTAATTTACAGGCCTTCTATAAAAAACTTGGATTTTGGTCAGTATTTTCAGAAAATTTAATTGATGCAGATCTGTTAGTAATTCTAAGAGCAATCGATAAACCTCTTGATTACATTGGTTTTAATTATAGACAAATTCATGTTTTTGATTATGGAGGTTGGACATATGATAAATGTATCAAGTCCTTAGATTATCAAAAGACATATCTTTTTACCACATCCGCTAACCGAAAAGAACATGTGATAAAAGTTTTAAACTTTCCCGTTAGCCAAGTTTTCGTTGCTGTTCCGCCTGTCGAAACTTCACTTTGGATAGAGAAGCCATTGGATCGAAAATATAATTTTGTACACATTGGGAATTTTAAGAACATAGATGAATTCGATATAATAAGAAAGAAATTTAATGTAGCAATTGAGGATCTTGATTCAGATGTATGGGGATTAAATTGGATTTTAAAAAAAGAAAAAAAATATCATGGCAAAGCTGGACTTTTCGAAGTATCAAAAATATATGCTCAAAGCCAATACGCATTAGGGTTAATGTATCCTTTTCAAAGAGACATTACTTTTTCAGGCAGATTTTGGCACGCACCCTTAAATGGATGTTATGTATTTTCAGAAGCAGGTTTATACTCAAAAAAAATACCTGGAATCATTGAAACTTGTTTTTGTACTCAGGAAATCATGGAAAGTGCAAAAAAAAATATGAGTCATAGTTCTTTAAAAAATGAGGCAAAAAATTTTTGGGAGGCAGAAAACAGAATGTTACAGAAAACTATTAATAACCTTTTATTACATGAAAATTTTGGAAATATAAGAATTAAAAGCAAAATGGTTTTCATTTTCTATACTTCAGTTGTTTTTCTCAGGAAAGTTTACCAAAAATATAGACTATTTGATTTATTGGCAAAGATGAGGAATTCATATTGATTAAAAATTAATCTATACTATGATGAGTTTAAACATTCCTAAACAATTAAAAATATTGGTTCCATAGATATTTTAAACTAATTTAAATTGTTTTAAACAAAATCAAATTAAAGAAACACTAATCAACCTTATACTATTTAAAACATGTCAAATAATCATGAAAAGGTTAAAATAAAAAATATAATACATGCTTCTGGTCAAATGTGTAACCAATTCTGGATTATTTCAAATTTATTGGGAGATTGTATTGAGAATAATAAAAAAATATTTATTTGGGTAGTAAATTTTGATATTGAAAATTTTGATAATATCTATTGTTCAAAATATATAAAATTCCCTTTATATCCTAAATTTATTACGAAGCGGGTTGGTCTAAAAACATATAAAAAAATAATAGACAATATTTTCAATAATAAGATTTCAATCAAAATAGTTAAAATCATCTTGAATTTATTTCCAAACATAAAGTTTGAAATAATTAATGTAGGCTTTGAAAAAAGTCCTTTTAGATTAAAACATCTTCCACAAATCTTAAATATACTTAGACCTAATTTAAACATAATTAAATCAATACAAATCCAAATTAATTCTAAAAAGTATAAAAATGATTTAATAATTGGTATTCATATTAGAAAAGGAGATTATAAATATTTCGAAAATGGCAAATATTATTATAGTGATTCAAACTACTTATCTTTAATGGAGATAATTATTTCAAAATTTGAAAAACAAAATGTTACATTTTTACTTGTATCAAATGAAGAAATTAATCTCGATTTCTTTTCCAAATTAAACTGCTTTGTACTAGAAAAATCTAATTCTATAAATGATCTAATTGGACTAAGTTTATGTGATTATATTATTGGCCCACCATCAAGTTATTCATCTTGGGCTTCATTAATGAATCACAAACCATTATTTTTTATTGAAGAAAAGAATATAAAAGTATCTCCGGAATTATTTATTCATATTGAGGATAAATGGATGTAACATCAGAATTTGAATTAAATATTTATGAATAAACAGTCACTTGTTAAACTTTTAGCTTTTCTAATTCTACTCATCACATTTATTTCACCTAATCAATGGAGCAGTTTACCGATTGGGAATACTTTTTTTGGTTGGGCAATTAGCTTTTTTACTGTTTTTATTATAATTAGATTTAAAATATTATACTTTAGATTCAAGAATTTAAATGATTATGGAATTGTAACAATTTATTTCATTTGGCTAATAATTGCCGTTATAAGAGGTTGTTTTATCTCAGATAACTACTGGGAATGGAAACAACTGGTAACAGGAACGTTTGCTCTGTCATTACCAATATTTGTTTACGTATTTTCAAATCCAATGGTATTGGGCTTTGTGTTAAAAAAATGGGTAGTTTTTGCTATCCCAGCTTTTTTTTTATTCTTTATTTGGGTTATTCCGGCTGGAGCATATCATTTTTATTTAGGTCCGATTTTACTTTTATTTATATTTGTTCCAGTATTAAAAAAGAAATGGCGGATTATTCTATTTGGATTTATTCTTTTAATGATTTTTTCTGATTTAGGGGCAAGAAGCCAAGTTATTAAATCCATTACTGTCTTATTAATCAGTCTTACATATTTATTTCCAACATTTTTATCAGAAAATGTTTTAAAAAAAATTTCATGGACTCTATATTTTTTGCCAGTAGTTTTACTTTGTTTAGGAATTTCTGGAAAATTCAACATATTTAATGATTTGAATCGAAATACAGGTAAATACTACGAAACCAGAATCGAAAATGGGGAAATAATTAAAGAAGACCTTGCTATTGATACCAGAACATTTATATATGATGAGGTTATCAAATCTGCTATAAAACATGGATATTCTATCTGGGGAAGGACACCTGCTAGGGGAAATGATTCTTACAGTTTTGGAATATATAATGCTGAAAACTTGAAAACGGGAAAATATGAGAGACACAATAATGAAGTTTGCTTTGCAAATGTTTTTACTTGGTTAGGATTAATTGGTGTTATCCTTTACAGCTTGTTGTATATAAAAAGTAGTTATCTTGCTTTGTACAAATCAAATAACATTTTTATGAAATTAATCGGTTTTTTTATATCATTTAGATTTTTTTATGGCTGGATTGAGGATATAAATAGTTTTGATATTTCTAATATATCACTTTGGATGATGATATCTATGGGGTATTCCGAAATATTTAGAGGAATGAATAATATAGAATTCAAATATTGGATTAAATCCATTTTTATAAAATGATTACAAATATTGAAATGCTGAATTGGGATTCTGAATTCTTCGGAATAAAAATTGGCAAATTGGAATTAAATTCCGATTTTTCTTTAGACATAAACAATTTAAATTTTTCTGACTTTGAATTAATATACGTTTTCAGCAAAGAAAAAGTAGAATTTAACAATGGAGGAGATAGGTTTTTTCTAGCTGATAAAAAGGTTACGTTTGAAATGAACACATCGAATAGCTTATTACAATCAGGAGATGTTATTGAATATAAGTCCAAATTAATCACCGATGATTTAATTAATCTATCATTGATATCTGGAAAGTATTCAAGATTTAATAAGGATTCAAGAATAAATGAAAAAAAGTTTCAAAAATTATATAAAACTTGGATTATTAGGTCAGTAAAAAGAGAAATCTGTGAAATTGTTTTTGTAAAAAAAATCAACGAAAAAATAATCGGATTTGTTACGCTTGCTATTTCTAATCAGATTGGTGTGATTGGATTAATATCTGTTGATTCAGATTTTCAAAAAATGGGTATAGGAAAATTTTTAATTAATGCTTGTTTGATTTTTTTGCAAGACCGAGGTATTGAAAAAATTGAAGTAGCTACTCAGATGGAAAATTCAAATGCAGTAATGTTTTATGAAAAGTGTGGTTTTAAAATTAAAGAGATTACAAACATTTATCACTTTTGGACAAAATGATTCCATTTAACAAACCTTTTTTTACAGGGAACGAGACAAAGTACATTTCTGATGCAGTAATTTCTGGAAAAATTTCAGGAAATGGAATATTCACTCAAAAATGCCAATATTACTTTGAAAAAACTTACAATATAAAAAAATGTCTTTTAACGACTTCATGTACGGATGCATTGGAAATGGCTGCAATTTTATGCAACATAAAACCAGGAGATGAGGTAATAGTTCCAAGTTATACATTTGTATCTACAGCTCTTGCTTTTATTAGGCAAGGTGCAAAAATTATTTTTGTTGACAGTACGAATGAACATCCGAATATGGATGTTGAGAAAATAGAAGAACTGATAAACTCAAATACAAAAGCTATAGTTCCTGTACATTATGCGGGAAATGCGTGCGATATGAAAAGTATAATGCAATTAGCATTAAAATATAATTTATATGTTATTGAGGATGCTGCACAGGCTATTGACTCCTATTACATCGATCCTGATACAAAAATGAAAATACCTTTAGGAACAATAGGGCATTTTGGGGCTTTTTCATTCCATGAGACGAAGAATATTATTTCAGGTGAAGGTGGAATGTTAGCGATAAATGATACAAGATTTTCTGAAAGGGCAGAAATAATTTGGGAAAAAGGAACCAACCGAGCAAAATTCTTCAGGGGTGAAACTGATAAATATGGATGGGTAGATATAGGTAGTTCTTTTTTGCCGTCGGAGCTAATTTCTGCATTTCTATGGGCACAAATAGAAAACCTTGAAAAAATACAAAAGAGAAGAATAGAAATTTGGAATTACTATTTTTCCAACTTATTATCACTATCTCAAAAAGGGTTTTTCAAACTTCCATATTTGGTTGATTACAGTTCCAATAATGGTCACATGTTTTATATAATTTGCAAAAGTTTAGATGAACGAACTAGACTTATATCGCATTTAAAAGAAAAAAAAATCCTTAGCGTATTTCATTATTTAAGTTTACATAGTAGCAAATATTATGCTGATATTCATGATACCCGTACTTTGGGCAATTCAGATTACTATTCTGACCATTTACTAAGATTACCTTTTTATTTCGAATTGACTAATACTCAGATTGACTATATAATAACTGAAATTTCATCTTTTTTTCAAAATACAAGTACGGAATAATTTATGAAAATAAATATCGTAATTCTTACTGGATCAAACCCATACAATAATGCTGGAATTTATGCATTTGATATGTTTAAAAGTTTTAAATTAAATGGTTGCAAGGTTAAAATTATTACAAAATATTATGATAAAAGATTTGAAAATGGAGTAGAATCAATTTATGGATATTTTTTCACTAAACTCTTAAATTATTATGATCGAATTATAAATAAGTTATCATTTAGAAAAGTTCAAAATGAATACTTTATGCATAGTCTAAATGAGAGAAAAAATTATATAAAAACTTCAAAAATCTTGAAATTAATAGATTTCGAGCCTGACTTAATTATATATTTATTTCCACATGGATTCTTGAATGCTAAAAATCTACTAGAAATCAATCATTTTTTCAATAAGCCTATTTGTATTGCACCTGTAGATTTAGGTTCAATAACAGGAGGTTGTCATTATACAAATGGATGCAAAAACTTCAAAGTGGCATGTGGCAACTGTCCAGGCATTTTATCAAAAAATAGTACTGATATTACTAATAAAAACTTGAATTTCAAATATCTCTATTTATCGAAAACAGACATTTTTTGCATTGGAAACGAGTGGACACTAGATTTCTTAAGAGAAAGTAGATTGTTTAAATTTAGAAAACTTTATAAATCAAATATTGTAATCAATGAAAACCAATTTTTCCCGGGGAGTAAAGAACTTGCGAAAAAACACTTCTCTATTGAAAAAAATAAAATTGTTATCTTTTTTGGAGCGGCCTATTTGAAAGATAAACGTAAAGGAATTATGTATTTGATAAACGCTTTGAATTTATTATATAATGAATTAGATGAAAATTATTTAGAATTAATTCAAATAGCCATTGCTGGTAACGTAATTCAGAATGAAGAAATAAAGGCAAAATTAAAATTCAAAGCACTATTATTGGGTCATCTTAATTTTGAAGAATTAAATTTAGCATTTCAAATGGCGGATGTTTTTGTTTCAGCTTCAATTCAAGATGCTGGGCCAATGATGGTGGCTCAATCAATGATGAGTGGTACTCCAGTTGTCGCATTTAGAATGGGGAATTCGTTAGATTTCATTGAAGATGGAATTACAGGTTTTCAAGTTGAATTATATAATGAAAAACAACTAAAAGAAGGAATAAGAAACATTATTTTATCCAGTACAGAAGAAAAAAATGCATTTCAAAAAAACTGTAGGAAAAAAGCAATGAATCTTTCATCATATAATTCTTTTTTTCAAAACTTCTTTGAAATAGTAAAAGACTTTAAGAAAGAGTAATAAATATTTTAAGATTTTAATTGATGGTCAAATATATTTTTAAAGGTTGCCTAAAGTTCTTTTACTTTATTATAAATGCATTTGAGAAAGCGATTTGTCATTTGCTTTTTATTGGAAATTCTGTGAGAGTTAAATCTTTCAAAACGAATGGCATTCCATATATAATGGTTGCATTAGGAGGGGACTTCACTATTGGGAATAATTTCCAAATGAACAACGGAATAAGAGGAAATCCAATTGGCTGCTATAACAGATGTACATTCTTTGTAGATAAAAATGCAAAACTTGATATCGGTGATAATGTTGGCATTTCTCAATCAGCTTTGATTTGCCATGATAAAATTACAATTGGAAATAATGTTAAGATTGGTGGCGGTGTAAAGATATATGATACTGATTTCCATTCATTAAATCCTTTACAAAGAAACAGTAATGATGACCTTAAATTTAAAAAAACAGCTGCAATAATAATCGAAGAAAATGTCTTTGTTGGTGGCTATTCAATAATACTTAAAGGTGTGACGATAGGCAAAAATTCAATAATTGGAGCAGGTTCAGTAGTTACAAAAGATATACCTCCAAATGAAATATGGGGCGGAAACCCTGCGACGTTTATTAGACAATTTTAGAGCTTAAAACTATTCATTTAGTAGTTTTATAAGTTTTCATAAAATAATTTTTAATTCAAACTTTTAATAAAACATATTTTGATAAGATAAATTTCCATTTTTTTTGTATTATTTATTCTTAATCATTCTTTTGGGGAGGCTAGTAGTAGATATTGGTAAGTAATATGGCATTTTGAAGGTTTATTAGTGAGATATTATCTTTATTTTTTTAGTTCAAAAAAAATATTTTTTTGGGACTTCAACTTTAGTTACTTCATTATAGAGTTTTATATTTAAAAAATTCTGCATTTTAAATTGACATTTAGTCTCAAGGTTATTGTGAATGAAAGCTATATTTTATTTTTAGTATAATTTTACTACTAAACTTTACAATAATTGTTTCTATAAAAAATGATTTAAATTAATATGTACTTTGTTGTAAATAAAGTAAATTTTACCAATATATTTTGTTGATTTTCTATGGGCTTTAAACTTCTCAACTTTATTAACACTTTTAGGGAAATTATGAATCATATAAGGCTTAAGATGGTGATACTGCAGTAGGAAATTAAATTACTAATACAAGAACATTTTTGTTTATAAAGATAATTTTTCCAGTGTTTAAACAAGATAATGTATAATTTGGTGGTATTCATTCTATAGGTAATGATTCCAATAATTTCAGTTTCGATTTGATGGTAATATTGAAGATAGGAAAAAGAGAATAATTTGCAAAATGAAATGGCAATTTTCAATATTTTCACTCGCAATAGAATAAAATTTATGTACTTATATTTCTTTATTTTTTTAGAACAAATCACCTAGCAATTAATAAACTAAAGATTTTTTCGTCAGATTTTTTGAATACAATATGCCTTAAGGTGGGTATTTGCTTGGGTTGTTTTTTTAGTAAAATAAGCTTTTTTTATAATTCCCTTTGAGTTCTTATAGTTATTTATTTCTCTCAAAATTCAGACAAATAAACAATCAGAAAATAAAAGTTTGGATACTTGGTTTTTTTGAAACGAAATATAGAATTCCCAAAAAAAAAGCATATAAGCAAACTTCTAGCTAAAAATCTATAAATTACATTTTTAAATGTTAAGTAATGATATTTCTATTGCTGTTCTGATTACTTGCCATAATAGAAAAGAAAAAACTTTAAATTGTCTCAATTTATTATTTGACCAAAATAGTGAAATTAATTTATTGATTGACGTTTTTTTGGTAGATGACGGCTCTACTGATAAGACCTTTGAGGAAGTAAAAATGAAATTCCCTAAAGTTAATATTATTAAAGGTGATGGCTCTTTATTTTGGAATAGAGGCATTAATTTAGCGTGGCAAGAAGCTGTCAAAATAAAACCTAATTTTTACCTGTGGCTAAATGATGACACTTTTTTACATAATAATAGCCTTAATACTTTGGTACAATCCTCTTTTGAGAAAAATAACCAAGCAATAATTATAGGGTCAACTATTTCCGAAATTAATGAAGAAATAACGTATGGTGGCCGTAATAAATATGGAAAATTAGTTCAACCAAATGGCGAATTGCAATTATGTAATCATTTCAATGGTAATATCGTTCTAATTCCTAATCAAGTATTTGAAATTGTAGGCTATAATGATATTACCTTTCATCATGCCTTAGGAGATTTTGATTATGGTTTAAGAGCTAGAAAGTTAGGCATAAGGTTAGTTGTAGCTCGTGGTGTATTAGGAATTTGTAATGACCACGATAGTTTACCAATATGGTGTGACCCAAGGCAAACCCTAAAAAAAAGGTGGATCGCATTTAGAAAACCCATTGGAAATAACCCAGAAGAATTTTTTATATATAATAGAAGACACTACGGACTCCTAAAGGCTATATTAAACTATTTGACAAACCATATTAGAGTGTTTTTACCAAAATTGTGGAAAAATTACCATAAACATTAATATTATTTATGATAATAAATTCACTTATACCAGATTTTTTCTAAGTTTCCTAATCCACCAAGTATTTAGCAAACTGACCAGTTAGATCGATATAAATAAAATAAATTAGACCTATACAACAATTCTTAAAAATCAAATTACAACTAAATAAATAATAGAAATGTGTGGGATTTTAGGTAAGTCAGGATTTACTGAACTTTCAAAATTTAAAATAGCTTTAGATAAAATATCCCATCGTGGGCCAGACGGATTCGGAATTTGGCAGTCAGATGATGACCAAGTTACATTTGGTCATAGAAGGTTAGCGATTTTAGATTTATCAGATACGGGTAAACAACCCATGCATTATGAGCATTTAACGATAACTTATAATGGCGAAATTTATAACTTTTTGGAACTCAGAACTGAACTCAGAAACAAGGGTTATAAGTTCAAATCAGAATCTGACACAGAAGTAATTCTTGCAGCATATCTTGAATGGGGAGATGAATGCTTCAAAAAGTTTAACGGAATGTGGGCGTTGGCTATTTGGGATCATAAAAATAAAATACTGATTCTAAGCAGGGATCGATTTGGAAAAAAGCCCTTATTTTACAGTATATTGGGGAGTGATTTGGTTTTTGGATCGGAGATGAAAGCCGTTATTCCATTTCTCAATAACGTATCCATTTCTGAGGATTTCCATTGGTGTAAAAATAATATATTCCTATATGAAGCTACAGAAAAATGTTTAATTGATGGAATAAAACGTTTTCCAGCAGGGCATTTAGGAAAGTTTAAAATTGGAGAAACTCAAATTAGTTTTACCAAATATTGGGATACCTTATATGAGATAAAACCACAAAATATTTCTTACGAGGAACAAGTTGAGCATTATAGGCATATATTATTTGATGCTTGTAAAATAAGGATGCGTTCGGATGTTCCAATTGCTTCTTTGTTAAGTGGAGGACTTGATTCAAGTGCTATTTATTCAGTTATGGCCCAAATAGGAAACGGCATTAATCAAGAAAGGATTGGAACTGGATGGCAACATGCTTTTATAGCTTCTTTTCCTGGAACTTCACTCGATGAAACGGAGTATGCTAGATTAGTAATAAATAATTATAATCAGCGATTAGAAGAAATAAACATCAATGGACTTAATAGTATTGACAAATTAGAAGATTATAGCTATTTGTTTGAAGAACTTTACATTACTAATCCCATTCCTATGGTGGAGGTTTACAAAAATGTAAAGCAACATGGTATCACCGTTACATTAGATGGACATGGAGCGGATGAATATCTCGGTGGTTATTCCTCCTCAACTTATGAAGCCTTTTTTGATTCATATAGAAATGTAGCGAACACAAAAATGGTAAATGAAACTTACAAAGGGGTAATCGATAGTAGCAGCTCAAAAAGCAATGCTTACTTAGAATTCTCAAAATTCATTTTTAGAAAAGCTGTCATTAAAGGAATAAATTTACTTCAGGAGACTCCTTTTATTGGTAGAGATCAATTCGTACCTATAGATAATGCTCCAAAGATAGAAAACATGGATTTTTTCAGTTCTCATCTTTACAATACCTTTCACAAGACCATCATGCCAACTTTACTTAGGAATTATGACAGATATTCCATGATGGCTGGTGTGGAAAGTAGAATGCCTTTAATGGATCATCGTTTAGTAACATTTGCTTTTTCATTGCCTTGGACTTCTAAATTAAGAAATGGATATACAAAAGCATTGTTGAGAGACGCCACTAAGCCTTATATGCCAATTAAAGTAAATGAAAGGAAATCTAAAATTGGTTTTACTTCTCCAATTGCTGATTGGATACAGGGCCCTTGGAAAGAATATTTATTAGATACAGTTTATTCAAGTGATTTTAATGAATGCGAATTAATTCAGCCTAAGCTAGTTCGTAATAAAATTGAGAATATAATAAATAATAATAATATTTCATTCGAAGAAAGTCAAAATACGTGGAGATATTTTTCAACATACCTGTGGTATAAATGTTTTTTTCAGCGTCCTCAATGATTTGAAATTTCATATCTACAGAATTTATGAATAGTTTATCGGAAAAAAGTTTAACACCAATAGTTTTATTTGTATACAATCGAAAAGAATTAACAGAGCATACTATTAATGCACTAAAGAATAATAAATTAGCAGGAGACAGTGAATTATATATTTACTCTGATGGTGCAAAAAATCAAGGAGATAAACTAGATGTTGAAAAAGTTAGAACTTATTTAAAGACAATTTCTGGCTTTAAAACAGTGAAAATTTTTGAGTCACCAATAAATAAGGGATTAGCAAACTCAATTATTCAAGGTGTTTCCGATATTTTGAAAAACCACAACAGCGTGATTGTTTTGGAAGACGATTTACTCACTACTTCAAATTTTTTGCAGTTCATGAATTTCTCATTAAATCAATATGCTCAACAAAAAAACATATTTTCAGTTTCAGGATATTCTTTCAATCTCGGCGTAGCCCCTCATGAAAAGTATGATGGCTATTTTTTAAATAGGGGCTGGTCTTGGGGCTGGGCAACTTGGAAAGATAGATGGGAAAAAGTTGATTGGGAGGTACAATCATACGAAAAATTTAAAAAAGATAAAATTGCCAGAAAAGCGTTTTCAAAAGGTGGTTCAGACTTAAATAAAATGCTTGACGCACAAATGAACCTAAAACTAGATTCTTGGGCAATTAGATGGTTTTATCATCAATTTCTAATAAATGGCTTGACCTTATATCCCATTTTCTCAAAAGTTAATAATGAAGGGTTTGGAGTAAAGGCAACCCATACTAAAGGTTCAAATAAAAGGTATATTCCAGTTCTTGACAAAACTTCTAAAGATTTGTTTACTTTACCCAAAACATTGGAAAATTCAGGATTTTATCAGGAAAAATTTGCAAAAAAGATGGGCTTAAAATCCAGGTTAATTTCCAAAATTCAAACTCTTTTCAATATTTAGGATCTTAATATAATGATAAGTTTACTCAAAAAATTAAGAGACATATTTCTAGCTAAAGTAATTTGGAGAAAATATTCCATAGGAAGTAACTTTCATGCTGGTATTCGTGTAAGGATATGGGCGAAGAAAAACGTGACTATAGGTAAAAATTTTTATATCGGTAGAGATTCTTTGATTGAGACCGATTGCATAATTGGTGATAATGTAATTTTTGGAAATAGAGTTGGGATAGTTGGAAGATTTGACCACCATTATCAAGAAAAAGGATCTCCTATTAGGCTTGCCTCACAAATAAGAGATAGAGACTACAATTGGAGAGGACTAAATTTAGAGACAATAATAGGAAATGATGTTTGGATAGGTTACGGATCAACCATATTACAAGGCGTTAAAATCAGTGATGGTGCAATTATAGGAGCGGGTTCTGTTGTTACCAAAGATGTCGAAGCATATTCCATTTATGCAGGAAATCCTGCAAAAAAAATTAGAAATAGATTTGAATCTGAAGGAGATTTAATTCTTCACTTGTGCTTAATTAATAATGCAAAAAAATAAAATTACAAGCATTAAAATTTCATCTGGAAATTTTAAAAAAATAACCAAAGAAATATTAGAATTAGGTGCAGGTAGAAATTCAGCCTATGTATGCATAGCCAATGTCCACATGTGTATCGAAACTTATCAAGACATTTCATTTGCTAAAATAGTAAACAACTCTGATATTACCACACCAGATGGCATGCCCTTGGTAAAGGCAATGAAATGGTTGTATGGTATACGTCAAGAAAAGGTATCCGGACCCGACTTGATGCCAGAAGTATTGAGAGCTGCTGAGAAAGAAAACTTAAAGGTGTATTTCTATGGCTCAGTAGATGAAGTCTTGGATAAAATAGATACGTATTGCATGGATAATTTCCCAAGTTTGGAAGTGGCTGGTAAATATTCTCCTCCATTTAGACCACTGAGCGAAGAAGAAACACAAGCCGATATTGATAGAATTAATGATTCTGGTGCACATATCGTATTTGTAGCCTTGGGCTGCCCCAAACAAGAACGCTGGATGGCTAGTATGAAGGGTAAAATAAATGCAGTCATGATAGGTGTAGGAGGAGCATTCCCCATGTTGGTAGGAATTGAAAAACGAGCACCATTATGGATGCAAAAATATATGTTAGAGTGGTTTTACAGGTTAATCCAAGACCCCAAGCGTTTGTTTAAGCGATACTTTGTAACCAATTCTATTTTTATTTATCTGGTTATTAAAGAAAAAGTAAAACTGACTTTTAATAGTAGATACAGGGCAAAAGTAATGTCAGAATTGAATTTGGGACCCAATTAAAAACACCTTTCCTTGAACCATCCCATTGTATTAAAACGACATCTTAAAAATTCCCAAACTAAACCATAACCAAGACTCATAACTATAATTGCGGGCGGATTTGAAAGGTGATTTTGGCTTATTAGCTATGAAACCCATTCAAAGCCTCGTTTGCTATTTTTTTTAAACACATAGGCACATAGAGAACATAGTTTTTGCCTCCAAATTAGAGCTTTCCTATGGTGTCCTATGATTCTATGTGTTTAAAATTAAAACACCTTCCAACCGAAAACACAAATTGAATTTATATACGTTTTTTTACCTACAGCTATGAAAATACTACTCCTTTTAACTTGGGCCGCTTGCGTATTCAGCATTTTTTATTTCAGTTGGGTGCCTAGTCCAGAACTTGGGCAGACGGGTGTGTTGCCTTTTTGGCTCTCCGAATGGACTGATGCCAATCATAATCTCCGAACGGCCGTGCCATTTTTAATCTTGGGCATTGTGTCGGTTCTTTTGCATTTCAAAAAGTCCCTTATGCTGCGGTTGGGCATTCTTGGTGCTTTCGTGGTAGAAAGCGTACAGCTTTTATTGCCACAGAGAACCTTTGATTTGGCCGACGTGGCTTTTGCCATAATCGGCTTGATAGTAGGCATGGTGATCGGCATGCTTTTCGACCGCAACCAACACAGTCTTGGGTAAAGTATATACCATTTGGGTGGTATTGGTGGCAGTGGTTTTGTTTTTGATACTTTTCCCTATTCTGTGGATCAGTGTCCAATTCAAGCCCACACTTGCCCTATTCTATAAACTTCAGTATTTCTGGATATGGTCCATTTGCTTTTTGGGGGGAATAAGAATAAAGATCAATCGGCACTTTAAGCCTGTTAAAAACGAACCTGTGGTGTATTGCTGCAACCATTTCTCTTCTTTTGACAATTTAAGCATTGCTTTGGTGTTGAATCGCCCCTTCAGTGTTTTGGCCTTGAAAGAAATGGAGGAGATTCC
>NKIC01001426.1_pt1 | contig 20141 bp, 10 predicted proteins | sample 1173441 | NCBI WGS metagenome assembly NKIC01 (sample SAMN07190239, study PRJNA340070) | algae metagenome | isolation source: Clonal culture of Asterionella formosa BG1 isolated from Esthwaite Water | host: Asterionella formosa BG1 | place: United Kingdom: Esthwaite Water | collected 2014-12
GATTTACGGCAGAAATGCTCAACAAAGACCAAACATTTTATGAAAAACTTCAGCATGCAGAAAGCAGCTTTACTTTCCAAAAACTACCTGCTGGGATTTACGAATTTGCCGTTAAAGATAAAAATGGTTGTCAGCTCAATTTGGTTGATGAGATTGTGGATGCGGTGAAAATATATGATTTTTATTTACCGATGGATACCACTGTTTGTAAGGAACAAATAGTCAAAATCAATGTTGGTAATTCGTCCAATAGAATCCAATGGTTTTTTAATGATTCTGAATTGACACCTACTTACCAGAATTCACCTTTTGGTTCAGACTTATTGGTATCCAAGCCTGGCAAATACAAAGTGAAAATTTCAAATTCTACTGGTTGCGAAATTATAAAATCGTTTGAGCTAAAAAACAGCAATGAAGCTCTTATTGCAGATTTCCTGATGACTATTCAGGCATTTGAAGGAGATACCGTCTATGCTTTGGATATATCTAAACCTACCCCCGACGAAATTATCTGGACCTTGCCTGCAGAAGCTTTTAAAATAAGTCAGAATACCGATGGGATGATATTTAAGATAGACACAGAAGGTACCTACACCATAGAAATGCTGGCTAGAAAAGGCGAGTGCCAGAACATAAAAATTAGAGAATTAGAGATATTCAAAAAAGAGGATATTGATAAAACCAGTGGAGAATTGTTTTACAATGAATACGATATATTTAAATCTCTCAATGTTTTCCCAAACCCCAACTATGGCAAATTCGATGTGGATGTAAAGTTATCCAAAACCACAGAAATAGAAATCGTCATCACGAGGGCTTCAAATGGTGTGTTGATATACAAAGAAGGATTTACGGGTAAGGCGGATTATACGATCCCGATTGCTCTGAAGAACTTTATGCAAGACAACTACCTACTGACTGTGAAAGTCGGAAATGTAATGATGGTGAAACGAATCCTATTAATGAATTAAGCCATGATACATAAGTTATACATTTTTCTTGTGTTTTCGGCTATCAGTATTTTGTCAAAAGGCCAATCACTCAACCCTATCAAAGGAAAAGGAATAAGTGTGGGCGGGATGATAAGTGGCAACCATATTTACTATAATGCAAATGGAATTCCAGATAGAAATATTCCATTAAATTTTTTGTATGCTGGCCAATTCTCCGTCAATCTATTTGATAAAATCAAAATGCCTGTTTCTTTTAGTTTTTCAAACCAAAATATCAATTTTTCACATCCTTTCGACCGTCGCTATCGCTTTGCCCAGCCTTTTAACAGACTGGTGCTAAAACCCACTTACAAAGGCCTCACCTTGCATTTGGGTATAGCTGCACTTAATTTTTCGCCTTATACTTTGGCAGGGCATAGGTTTGATGGTGTAGGGCTCGAATACAAACCCAAAAACCTCCCGTTTTTTGTGGGTGCTATGGTGGGTAATCTCCAACGGGCTGTGGCCTTGGATACTGCTTATACGGTGAGAAACAATCGCCCGACCTACAAACGTACGGGCTATGGGTTTACCACAGGTTACCGTAAAAATAAAGATAAGGTTGAAATTATATTTTTCAATGCCAAAGATAGGCTCAACTCTCTGGCTACCAATCTAGACGCCCAAAATATAGCACCGTTGGAAAACTCGGTGATGTCGCTAAAAGTAGAAAAATCTGTCTCAAAGGCACTGGGCGTAGGAGGAGAAATAGCCTATTCGGGCATCACCACAGACACAAGAGCTGACTTAAATACCGAAGAACGATTTGCTAAAAACTTCTTTGGAAGCCTAACTTCCCGAAACACCACCGAATACCTGAAAGCCATGCGTGGATTTATAAATTACACAAGAAAAACATTCACAACGGGCTTCGACTACAGTCGGGTAGATCCTGGTTACCGAACACTCGGGGCTTATTTCTTTACCAACGATCTCGAAACCTATGCCGCCAAATTGGCCACAAGTCTTTTCCAAAATAAACTATCAGTGGCAGGTAACCTCGGAATACAAAAAGACAATGTTTGGAAACAAAAACCAAAGACTTTACGTCGAAAAGTGGGTAGCTTAAACTTAAACTACGCACCTTCTGAAAAACTCAATCTTGGAGCTGCCTACTCCAATTTCACGAGCTTCTCTAATGTGATGTCTTCATATGCTTATCTCACCCAAATTACACCTTACGATTACCTCGATTCATTAAATTTTAGGCAAATCAATAGCAATTTACAAACCAATGCTTCGTGGAAAATACCTGGAAAAACCGATAAGAAAAACCATACACTGTCGGCACTGGCTTTGTTGCAAAATGGAGCCGACGAACAAGGCAATGAAAATACCTCTAACGACCTCAAAAACTTAAATTTGGAATATGGCTTTGAGAACCAAGACAAAAAAATGGGACTGAACGTGGCCCTTAATTGGTCGAAGAGCAATTTTGGAAATATGCCCAACACACAATATGGGCCATCTGTGGGCTTTAACTTTGAAAGACTGAAAATTAAAAACAATTTAAATATACTCTATTCTTTGGGTGAGATGCCCGATGTAAATGAACAAGTGGCCAACATCAGATATGGAGCCAACTATGCCCTGAAAGACCAACACCAATTTAGATTTGATTTAATATACCTCAACCGAAAAGCTCAAAGCACAGAGCGGAGCATTCCAAACTTCTCTGAGTTAACCTTAACGCTCGGCTATATCTACAATTTCAAACTTTAAGACAAGAAATTTAAATGAAAAACCAACTCTACATACTCCTTCTAATACTCCTAGGCACTAAAACCCAAGCCCAAATAACGGGCGATAACTACCCTGTGCAAGCACATGTGTTTGTGAGTAGTGCGGGTAGCCTGAAACTCTCCGATTATTTTACGAGCAGCACCAAGCTGGGTGTGGACTTGATACTTAAAGACCTCACCAAGAGCAGTTTGGATGTATATCTTGCTTGGGAGATAGAAGGTCTCGGACTAGGTATACAGGCAGGTAGCAGCCCGGGTTTTGTGCCAGGAAGCTTCATCAGCCTCAACCGAGGCAGTGTGCGTAAACTCAAGGGCATAGACTTGCGGGCGTACTTTCAGCCGGGCGTGGTGGTAGCGGCTGGCGTGAGCGAAGCATCCGTATTTAGCGGCAGTTTGCCCGAAGGATTCTATGTGTTGCGGGTGAGGGCCTACGAGGCTGGCACAGGACGTGAGGTGTCAAACCGAGCCGAAACCTATTTCTCGGTGGCTTATGCCCTGCCACCAGTACTTAACCAACCGCTCAGTGGCTCGGAGCAGACCGTTACCCGACCACAGAACGTGCTGCTGCAATGGACGCCACGGCACATCAGCACGGGCTCTAACCTAGTAACTTACCAAATAAAAGTATGCGAAGTAGCTGAAGACGACGAACCCAACGTGGCCATTTTGGGCAGTCAAACTTGTTTTACTGTACCCCAGCAAACTGGCACTACTTATATGCTCAAAGCAAGCGACTTGCCCCTAAAACCAGGTAAACGCTACGCTTGGCAAGTACAAGCCACAGACCTCAACCAAGCCCTGGAGTTTCAAAACACGGGATTTTCGGAGGTGGCATGGTTTAGATATGGCAAAGCTTGCACCGCCCCAGATGACCTAAAGGCAACAGAAATAGGCCCAAACAGAGTAAACCTCAGCTGGCAAGCCGACCCAGAGGCCATGGGCTACAAACTGTATTACAAAAACCAAACGGCTGCAGACTGGCAAACCCAAACCACCTTTGGTACCTCACTGACTCTGGCGGGTATAGACCAAAAAGAACCTTACAGTTTTAAGATAAGCACCCTTTGCGACGTAGACAGAGAAAGCCCCACCAGCCCCGAAATCACCTGGGAGGCAGAAGGAATAGATACCGAACTGCAAAAACTCATAGATGCCGTGCTGCATCCACTTGACCAGATCAGTAGCACAAGCAACAGCAGAGATAATTCAAACAATACTGTTGGCAATACAAACTCTACAGGCTTTCCTTCAACAAAAGCTGGCACAGAGCCATTGCACACAAACATTGCCAAGCTAATACCTACCGACCCCACCAAAATACCCTGTGTGAGCCAAGTAAGAGGCTTCGAAAACTGTAGCGTCACGCACGATGGAGTAACTTTGATGGGTACTGAGCCATTGCAATCGCTGGCCGTTGGTGACCCTCTGACCATCTACGATATGCAAGCCATAGTGACAGAGGTAAGTGGCAGCGGCGGCACCTACTCAGGCAAGGCCATAGTAAAACTGCCCTTTCTTGCCGACATGATGATGGCCGTGGAATTTAGTAATATAGAAGTAAAAACCGAAAAGCCTGCTACCTACCGAGGCGGCTGCGTGACCAACGTACCCGCCAGTGGCTTTTTCAGAGCACGCACTGGCCTGAGCCGTGAAGAACTCAAAGCTGAAGAGGTGGCTTTTTTAGACCAAATACGTAAAGCCCAAGATCCTGGTAGTACATACACCACCCTTGGCCAACAAGTAAGCCATTATAACCAAACCACTAAGGAAATAGCCGATGCTACTGCTTCAGGTCAAAGCCTTAGCACTGAACAAAAAGAAGCTCTATTAGCCCAAACCATCGGCCTGAACAGCCAAATAGGCACTTGGCTTGAGAACGCTACCGACCTAATAGGTGGCAATACGGCCGGCTACGCCATATTGGCTCAAATACAAGCCATACTTGACCAATTAGCTACTAACCAAGAGGCCATGGAAGCAGGTACCAGTTTCCCTACATTACCCAACCTCGGCAGCACCATCACTGGCATAATAGACCAAATAAGAACCTTACTCGATACCCCGCCTACCGATACACCACGCATAGAAAACCTACAAGCCACCAAAATCACCGACCACTCCGCCACCCTCTCATGGCAGGGCGATAAGCGGTTTACCAAATACATAGTAACCACCCAAAAACCTGGAGAGGGTGAAAGGGTGTTTGTGGTGACGGGAACAAAGCTGGAAGTAGTGAATCTTACGAATACGAGTGATTATGTGTACTCAGTGGTGGGTTATGTGGGTGAAGAAAAGACAGACGAATCACCACAACAGTTTTTCTCAACACTTGACAATGTTTTTCCAAAACCCAAAAACATTATTAGCTCAAAATTGGGTGAAACCAGCGTAAAACTCACTTGGGACAAAGATGCCAAACACCAAAAATACAAGATTAAATATACCGATAGAAACGACAATGAGCGTTTTGCTTACCCTACATCAAATGAGGTAACATTAGCCGACCTTGACCCCGACATGGATTATCCATTCGAGCTTTTTGCTATTGGAGCTGCCAACCAAACAGCCAGCGAGTTGGGTCAATTTAGTACGGAGATTAAGTGTAACTTGTCCTTAACACTAACTACCAAATACAATGAATCAAGAATAGAAGATGGCCTAAACCTATTAAGTTTAGCTGGGTGTTTAAACTCACTTGGAGAAATTGGAACTATAAAATGGGCCAATACTTCGGGTTTAGCAGAAGAAAATACCTCTAATGCAAAAATGGTTTTTCCTGATGGACAAGAAGCTGAAAAAACACTTGGGTTTGGATTGGCATTATATCCTCAAAAAGACGACTACTATACTGCAAACTGTACACTAAAAGAAAATGGGAAATATAAAACTTGCACTGCTACCATAAAAGCAGCTCAAATTAGCAATAATGGTGACCACTGTTCTGGTTTCAAAATTACAGCGAGTAAATCTAATCCGAGCATAGGAGAAAATATTACTCTTCAGGCTCAAGGTTGTGATAATGGTGAAGTTTTTTGGCCTGAGTTTAATAAGAGTTCAGATATTCTTAACATAAAATTTAAAAGTAATATTACACTAAATGCCCGATGTTCTAAAAATGAACTCCCCGCTTGTGAAACACAAATTACTTTGAACGAAAAGCCAAACTGTGATTTCCTGATTCGCTCTTCTGACTGGGAATATAGTGGTTATCCTTATACCAACAAACGTGCAGAAAAAAAGTACGACATCCTGAAAATGCCCCTGCAAACCGAACCTATTTCAATAGAAACAGCAGGTCGTGAAAGTTTTGTTTATACAAAATTTGATAACACGAACAACCCCTACTTTTTAGTTCAAAACTATACTAGCAAGATGAGCAAAACTTTGACTATCAGAATACAGCAAGGTACTTGTAGCAAAGAAATTATAGAATATGGAACTACCATCAAATGCTTTCATAAAAAAATCACTGAAGAGCCCTATTCTGACCACGTAAATTATAAAGTTGACAATTGTGAAGGTACTTTAGTTTGGCAAGATGGAAGTACAGACAATTCCTATAAATTGTTCCAGACAGACATGCCTACCAAGCCTTATGAAATAAGTGCTACTTGCACCGAAAAAAATCGAACCTGTGTTTATTCTGATGTTTTTAGTCTACATAACAAAAACCTTAAACCTGAATTTACCATTTGTATCAACCAATATAAAGGTAAAGATCAACTGGTAGAAATTCCAAAAATCTACCTAAATCATTCTTTTTTTGGTGCATGCGATTCGCCTAAAGTCTGCGACATTACTGGTTTTGATGAAACACCAACTATACTTTCTACAAGCGGATGCTCAGGGCAAATAATATGGCTAAACGGCCTAAACCAGAAAGTGGAGCAAGTTGCTGCCGGCCAAAAGGTAATCATTGATGGTTATTACAACAAGCCTGGTCTCTACATAGCCAACTGTATTGTAGGCAGCACTATTACTCAAAAGGAAATATACTTGTTGAAAAACAGTACAGGGTGTCTAGAAGTTAATGCTAGTGCAAAAAAAATAGCCCAAGGCCAAGAGGTTAACATCGAAGCATTGGGATGCTCAAGTACGCTCAGCTGGTTCAATGGCATTAATGAAAAAATACAAGATGGGCCACTGATGGTGTTCAGCCCACAAGAGACAGATACTTACACCGCCAAATGTATCTCACCAACATGTGAGCAGCAGATAACTATTGAGGTAGAACCCTGCAAACTGCAAATAACTTCTTCAAAAGGGCAATCGCTTAAAGTATTACAGCCCACCACCTTGAAACTTACGGGCTGCCTCGGTGAGGTGATATGGCGACAAGATAACGAAATACTCAACTCCGAAACCAACAGCATAGTGGTAAGGCCCACCCAAACAAGCACTTATACCGCCACCTGTTTATTTAGCAGTTGCGATGCCCAAATAGAACTGAAGGTGGAAAGCACCCCACCACCGCCCATTATTTGTGAGGAACTCAAGCTACTACCCGCTGCAAACCCAGCTCCTGAATGTGAAAAACTCAGCATTACAGCCGAAGGATGTACCAATGGCCTAGTAACTTGGACCAGCAACGGGCAAAACTACAGCACAACGCAAAACCACAAAATAGATTTTGCCGTAGTGGGTGCTCAAACCAGCATTAGTGCCAGATGCAAAAAGAGCGGCTTTCCTGAAACCACCGCTAACATAACTGTACCCACGCAGCTATGCATTAAGGCCAATGCCAACCCAAGTAGCATTGAGGCCAATCGCAACATGCTGGTGAGAATAACCGCATCGGGCTGTTCGGGTACGGTAAGCATTAAAGACATGGCCACTGGCATAAGTGAGGCCATGACCGATGCCCCTAAAGAAGTGAGGCTCAACGGCCCACGTACTTATGAGCTTACTTGCCAAAAAGAGGGTTACTTACCTAAAACCACCGCACTAAGGATAGACATCAGCGTGCCGCTGGTGCCCAAAGGTAGTGAGTCGGCATATCAAGAAGGCACCGACTGCGGTAGCATGGGTATCATGAACCAGAAAGTTTGCGTATCGGGCAACTGTGTGGAAAACATAGACCTCAACCCACTGGTGTACTCCAATGCTGGTTTTTCCCCAGGCAAATATTCATTTAAGGCAGAGGCATCGGGATGTACTACGCCCATACAATGGGAATGGTCTGATGGAACTATTACAAAAACCTCTACCCAAAAAGCCTTCGAGGTTTTCCCTAATGCCACCGGCTGGCTTAGGCTCAGCTGCAATGGCTGCACAAAAAGCATGGCCATATATGTAAATGACCCATGGGAGTGCGAGACCTTTAGACTCACCAAAAACATAAGCTCCAAAGTAGAAAAAAATACCTACGGCGAGAGTATGATTGTGTATCAAAACTCCAACTACTGCCCCAGCTTTAAGGGCCTAGAGTGGTTTTCAAAACCTGGGGGCAATCTCATAGACTACCTTGGCAGCGGCCCAGTGATAGAGAGTAAAATCACGAAGGTATATGCCGTATGTGAAGTAAACGGCACCAAATGCGAAACCATGCTGAATAGTACCTTTGGAGCTGCACCACCCGTTACTGACCTTTCATCTGCCCGGGTGAGCAGTACAGAGCAACTCAATACCGCTGCGGCCACCTCCTCCAACTGCCCCGCTGATGCCGCCGTATCACTACAAAACGCCATGGCGGGCTATCTGTCGCACCTAGTCTGTGAAAACATCTACCTAATGGGCAATGAAGACGGCAGTTTTTCCCAGGAAAAAGCCGCTTTGTTTTATAAGAGTTTGAAATCATCGCTCACTGAAACCTACCCAACCGCAGCCGAAAACTTTGTGTTTGATGTCTCAGAAATTGAGGCAGTGGCACTTTTCCAAAGTCAATACACCGACAAAGTAGCTGACCCCTCTGCCAGCTGCACTACTGGCGAAGCCTTGGCAGCAGGATTTACAGGTGAAACTACCATGGGTAATTTTGAGAATATGAGGGAGGGGTATGAGGATGTGGAAAATGAAATTAAAAACCGAATATTGACCCTCACCAATCTTAACGAAATAAAGAAAACCTTTGCCAAGAATGCAAATGTGAAGTTTACTTGTCAAGACGAGGGGGGGGTTGGTGGAGATGGTACGCCTATCAAAATCAAAACCAAAGAATACTCCTACCAAGCCGAAGTAATAGGCTGTTATGACAAAGCCAGCAGTGTATTTACGTTTGATTCTACAAAAATCAGTTTCAAAGGTACGGTGATAGAGATAACATCAAAAGAAAACAAGGAGGTAAAACTAAGATACACTTTTCCAGATACCACCTCAGAAGCTACCATGAAATACATAGTAAAATGGATCAAAAGCAAAGAATTTGAAGTGACTGGGAAACAACTCAAACTCATTTTTCACGGCACTTCCCAAGCTCGATGCGATGAGGTGGCAAAATTAATAAACAAATATGCTGAAGAATATGGATTGACTTCAAATGAGAAATTAGCTCATTTCATTGGACAGATTGGAGCGGAAACTCAATTAAAAAAATTAAGTGAAGAATCTTATTCTGCATCTCGAATTCTAACTGCTGATAAGACACGTACCTTACGTACACATAATGGCAAAAAAGTTTTAAAATATTGTTCCTTGTATGAGGGATATTCGGCAAATGGCAGTGGGTGCCCATATCCATATTGCGATAATGATATTGTGGTTCCAGAAGATAGTTATACAGAAATTGATGGGGTGTATTATGCCAAGGAAAATTTCATGAAAAATGCGAGTTTGATGGTAAAGTCCATCATAACAGATGGAGAACCTACTGACCCTGACTTCTTTAATATAGTTTATGCGTGTCAATTGAATAATGGAGGAATAGAGTCAGGAGATGGATATCGATTCAGAGGAAGAGGATTTTTGCAAATTACTGGACAAACTAACTACCAAACAATGGTACAAACCAAATGGGATGCTGTGCATGGGAAAGGTACAAAAGACTTTATGTGTCGCAGTAATGAATGTGATAAAAATCTAGAAGCAATTGCTGATGATTTAGACTTTTCGATGCAAATTTCGCTAACTTTCTGGAAAAATGGAAAAACGAATGATTTAGCTAATGAAGTAAATAAAGCTTCGATTAAGTCTGTAACACGAGCTGTTAATGGGCGAGAAATAGGAATAGATAATAGAACTAAATATACAAACAAAGCTTATGAAATACTTAAGAAATAGAATAATAATATTTTTTCTTTTGATATCAAATATCACAAATGGTCAGAACACATTTGATTCATCAAATTTGAAAGATTTTGATGGCATTTGGTTATTTATCCCTCCTAAATGGAGTAATGATACTTCTTTTTTTGTTTTCGATTTTATTAATAAATCAAATAGATTAACTTTATATTTCGAGAAAGACGAAAAAACTGTTTCCTCTTTGGGACCAGATTTAATAGGTTTTGCACCTCAAAATAAGGAGATTAAAAAACTTTCTGATTTAGTTCAATCAGGCAATAGGATGTATTTTTATACACCAAATCCTAAAGCACCCAATGATAGCATTCATTACTTCCAAGAAGCAAGCCCAAGTTGTATGGCGAGACACAATGGCGTAGTTGATGAAGAATCTGAACCACCTCGAGAAGGCGAGCCTGACTATTTTACATTTAATTTTAATGGGAGAGAAAATGAATTTCACCAAAGGATTCAGCATTTACCAAATAGAATTGTTGTTGCACTTTACCAAAACAAGGTTGAAAAAACCAAAGTAGAGGCGTTTTTAAATATTAAATACGGATCAATTAAAAATAAATCAATAATTAATAAACAGCCCAATTACCCCACCAAAATGTACCTCCTCAAAAACGACCCAGTAGAAATAAAAGAAGAAAAAGACAATTGGTTCAAAATCAAATACTACCCTGAAAAAAAGGGCGATTGGACCGGCAAAACCATCGAAGGCTGGGTAAAAAAAAGCGATGTAGAATAAAAGAAATTTTAAATCAAGAATACATTGACAGCCTTCGGGCTGTTTTTTTATTTTAAAATCTACACTTTCTATTGATTGCCTACCAAATTCTGAGAAAAAAAAGTTTGAGGAATTAAACAAAAATGCCAAAACTAAGCTGGAAATCGCATTAAAGTCTTTCGATTTGCACTATCCAAATACCAAAGATGGATTTCAGTTAAGAAGAAGGCAACAAATTCTTAAAGCCATCTCAATTATTGGGAATACAGCTGAATGTATGAAATCAAATAAGAATCAAGCGGAGCCACCGAAAAAAGGCCCAGTTTGGTCTTGTATGCCTTTTGCTGATCCATGTTCAGATTCACTTTCAGAACTTGCAGAATTTGATTTTCAATTACTTCAAGACAACATAGCTTTAATGGAAGAGGAAGGTAAATTTGCTAAAGAAATTTTGGATGTGACAAAATTTACGCTAGACGTCAAAAACAAGTCTAAAGATAATAAACCCGAATCCCTTAATTTGAAAACCAATTTTGATTTACATTTAGCAAAAATGCAAGCCTTAGCCGATAGATTCACAGCTCCAAAACCCGAAGTAGATTCAAAGCGTTATCAAGTAGAAAATGTAAACTTAAAATTAAATGGAAAAACCAAACAACTCAAGCATTTTATTTTAGGATATGAAGGTGATTTTACCATAAATCTTAATGAGTTTTCAGAAGAAAACATCACAGCCAATGCTAAAGATAAACTACTTTTTATAGGTGCCCAGGCCAGCAAAAAAGAGCTATTAGCAGTCCATGGAACAATAAAGGATGTAAAGACCGTTTACGATTATCTTAGTCCGAAAAAAGGAAAGCTTACAGGAAAGCAGTTGTATGATATCTTTGTTGATAAAAATGGAAAACATATTACTCCATTATCCCGCTGCGATGAAGTGGCAAAATTAATTAATAAGTATGCAGACAAATTTGAAATAACAATGCCACTTCGAATGGCTCATTTATTAGGGCAGATAGGTACTGAAACCGGTGGATTGAAAGAAAGTGGTTTAAAAGAAAGTACTTGTCATAGAGAATCGACGGTAATGTCACTTTGGGGAAATGCTACAAGACCAGAAAATAAAAAATACAGAAAATATTGTGGCTTGTTTAAAGACTATTATCCAGACCTTACAAGTTGTGAAACTGTTAGTTATAATAATTCAAAAGGCAAAAAAGTTACAGTTTCTTTACCCGCAGGTTGTAAAGATGAACTTTTATTATCAAAAAATGTAACCTTAAAAAGTGATTATTTTTGGAATGGGTCAAGTACATGCCCTACAAAACACCTTGATTATGTTTATAGTTGTAGAATGGGTAATGGCCCAGCAAGTACAGGTGATGGATCAAAAAATGCTGGAAAAGGTTTCATCCACCTAACAGGAAAAGGAATGTATTCAGATATGAGTGATGCATGGAATGCGGCAAATCCATCAAATCCAAAACATTTTGACGAAGCGGACATAGATGAATTGGTTAATAATTCTGAAACAGCATTACTTGCAAGTTTATATTATTGGAATACAAAAAAATACAAAGGTAAATCTGCAAATCATTATGCAGACCAGGATGACGTCCATAATCTTACTTATTTGGTAAATGGTGGTTATAATAATGAGAGTGAAAGAGATTCCATTAAAAAAAGAGCATTAATAGTACTAAAATGAGACAAAAAGTAATTCTATTCGTTTTATGGTTTATAAATTCAAATATTAGTGTATTTTCTCAAGTTAGCTATTCAAAAAATGACCTTAAGGGAATTTGGAAGTATAGAAATTTAATAGAGAGTGAAGATAGAGTGAATAATCAATATTTATTGATGAATAATCAAAATTATTTAATTCTGGAGGTTAACACAAAAATAACTAATGATTCAAATTTTTATTATTTTAATAACATCATTGAAAATTTTGGATTTATTTCAAAAGATGACACTGCTATGGTTGAATTAAAAAATTCAGGTTTAATTGGAGAAGATTTTTTGGTTTTATCTAATAATTATGAATTTGAAATAAATAACAATATACTAGAATTATATAATTCTAATTTTTTCTATTACGAAAAAGTTGAAAATATACCTAATAACCTAGTTGTATCTTTATTTTTTATTTCAAAAAAAATAAAAAGGGATTTGATAAAAGAACACTTAAACAAAAAATATTTAATTATTAAAAAAAGCAAATCCATAATACACAAAATTCCAGACAAACCCACCAAAATGTACCTTCTAAAAAACGATCCAGTTGAATTAACAGAAGAAAAAGACAATTGGCTCAAAATCAAATACTATCCCGAAAAAAATAGTGAATGGACAGGCAAAACCATCGCAGGCTGGATAAAAAAGAGCAATGTAGAATAAAAAAAAATAAATGAAAAATAGAAAGACAGCCTTAGGGCTGTCTTTTATTTTAAAATCTACACTTTCTATTCATTGCCCAACAAAGAGCCAAGATGGCCATTGCCAATGACATTTTTGTACAAGCCACCGATGCGGTATAAGAACATGCGGAGGTGATAGTGGTGACATATAATAGTATAGCTGATTTATATAAGGGTATTGCAAAAAAGACCCAGAATTTAATAGATAAATTAAATAATGGTCAAAAAATAACGAAAAGAGAGACCAAAGAATTAGAAGAATTAAAAAAGCAGGCAGCTGATAAAATGAATAAATCTGCTGATTATTTTTTGAAATCTCTTGGAAATGAAGGGGCACAGCCAATTTTAGACCTAATAAAGTCTGCAAATGAAAGTTGTGTGTGCGATTTGGAAACTGAAGAAGTTAAAAAAGGACCTGTTTTTGACGACATTTTTGTAAATTTAGAAGATTGTAAAAAGTGCCTAGAAGAGCAAAAGAAAAAGCAAGAGCAGGCTTCTCTATTAGCCAAAGCATTTGAAAATAAGTTCGCATCAATGAAAAACCAAAAAATGGATTGTGGATGTGGCTGGAATAGCATAGTCTTGGCCATTCAAAGTTTCGGAGACAATGGCGATTGTGAGGAAATTGTATCAATTATGAACAAAGCAAAAGCAGATCTCTCTAAAATTGGAAGTGCAGATTTTTCTTTAAATAACTTGTTTTTTGATGAAAATAAGCCAACAGGCCAAGTTTCAATCGGCAATACCTGTATTGATAATTTTAGCTTAAAGGCGATTCCAAATTCAGCAAGAATAGTAGTAAATAGCGATAAAAAGACACAATACAATGATCCGGCTGTGGAAATCAGTAACAAGCATATCACCATTACTGATTATTCAAATCCAGGTAATAGCCTTGTGATTGGCACTGACGATAATGAACAAGCAAGATTGGTGGAGAAGTGGTTGTTTGAGGAGAAATCAGAGATAAAAACTAATTTTGCAGAAACCTTAACGCCTGAATTATTAAAGAAAATATTTCCCTTAGTAGATAAAGAAGATTCAAAAAAAATACTACCTTTTTTAAATAAATACCTAATTGAATTTGGTATAAACACTTGTGAAGAAAGAATACATTTTTTTGCTCAAATTGCAGAAGAAACAACGCAATTGAAAGATTTATCTGAACTTCCAAGCGACTATGCTAGTAGCAAATCTCAATATAAAGGTAGAGGATTAATGCAATTAACTGGCTGGAAATACAACTATAAACCTTTTGAGGCTTATTGTAAAAATTTGGGAGATGATGTTGATTTTAAAGATCACCCAGAAGAAGTTGCTACAAACCCCAAGTATGCAGTCTTATCAGCTTTTTGGTACTGGAAAATAGAGAAAAAATGCTCTCAATATTGTAATAATTTATCTGAAGAAAACTTATTGAAAATTTCAAAACTCGTAAATTGTGGTAATATTAAATTTTGTGGATACAAGAAAAACTCAATTACGGGAAAAAATGAAAAGTGTTATGAATGTAAACCAAATGGTTGGAGTAAACGAAAAAAAGAGTTTGAAAGGCTTAAAGAATTAATCGTTTGTAACCAAAAATAAATATATTATGAAAAAAATATTAGTAATTCTTACAATCTTAACTGTAATTTCTTGTAATGCACAAGAAAGTGTAACTTTAATAAAGCTTGATAAAATTCCTTTTGATATGAGTAGTGGTAATATTTCTAAAGACACATTGAGAATGGATGTAAATGATGATGGGTTAAAAGACATATTGTTGCAATTTGATTACCGAAACTTTGATATTAAAATCCCTAAAGGTAACTCTGGACACGAAGTTGCCATCTTTTTAAATCAAGGAGGAAATGAATATTACCTAAAAAATGTCAATAGAAAGGCTCTTTGGGTTATACATACTTCAATTTTAAGCATAGATAGTAAGACATTCTGCATTGTAAATGAAGAAGGTGGGCAAGACCCAAATAATTATTACTGTTATTTTCAGTTTAACAAACAAAGAGATAACTGGTATTTGGTTAAACACCAAATTAAGACATTTAATACTGATAAAGAGGAATTAATTGAGGAGAAAATTTATAAAAATGAGAATCAAATTCCTTTTGAAGATGTAAGTTTTGATAAATTATTTGGTAAAATTCATAATGATGTACCAGAACCAATTCAATTTGAGATAATAAGTGCTTCGAAAGCTATAATCCATTCAAGTCCCAATAAACCTACAAAAATGTATTTAGTAGAGGGAGATAATATTGAAATCTTAGAAGAAAGAAAAAATTGGATAAAATTTATATACTTTAATGAGAAAAGTAGAAAAGAGATAAAAGGATGGTTAAAGCGAAGCGATATTGAGTAAGAGTTATCATATCTAAAATATTGTTTTACCATTTTAGACACAAATTGCCAGATTTTAAAGCAATAAAATGTGATTTTTTGGTGGGTATTCTATTTAAAAAAAATCTTTCAGAGACCAAAATTCTTTAAAATTGCGATTTTGAAATCAACTTATATGCCAGAAAGTTATCTAAATGTTTGGTATTTTTTTGTGTTAACTGTAGCAATTTTAATACAAATTATATTTCCAAGGAAAAAATACATTTAGTTTGAAAAGCCACAAATTTTCAAAAAGTATAATTTAAAAACTTATGAATAAGTTTTTAAATGTAAGACTAGTTCTATTATTTAAAAACGCATACGAGATATTATCTTTTTAGAATTTTTATTAAAAATATACATATGGATTGAAAATCCTTTATCAATCGGTATCGGTACTTGCTTCGAGATTTCTTAGTATAAGTTCCTGAAGTGTATAATATATAAACCAAAATGAAAAAAACTTTAATCTTAATATTTATAATCAGTACATCTTGTGCTCAAAATCAAGTAAATGAAATTACGCTAAAAACTGGTCGATATAAAAACTTGTCTTTAATTATAAATGGTGATTCTGTTTCTGGGCTTTTTCAGTATTATAAAGATTGGAATGAAAAAATGAAAGATTTTGAAAGTACGAATAATTTTTACTTTTATGGAAAAAAAACAAATGAAAATATCTATGATATAAATATTACTAACCCAGCTGAAATGGAAAATTTTGGGGATAAATCCATAGGTTATTTAATTAAAAGAAAAGACACTTTGATTTATTACCAGGGAAGTCTAGATGGTATGTATCAACCTGTTATTTTTACAAATGACAATGGAAGGATTCAAGGGTACGAGGCAAAAATAACTGAGGAGAAAAAGTGGATTGAAATCAGATTTATAAAAGGTCCAAAAATTTATCTATATGATTCACCTAATGGGATTAGAAAAAAATCTTATTTGTTAAAATATGATGTTTGTTGGGTATTAGAAAAAAAAGATGGTTGGTGCAAAGTAGAATATTACAAATTTGATAGCAATATTTTATCGGCAAATGGATGGATTAAAGAATCCCTTTTATATGAAAGAAACCCAAATGTTTGGTAAATTATATTATCGAAAATAGTAATCCAGCTTCAAATATGTTTTTTCTTAGGAACAACTTAAATAGAAGTATATAGTTCAGAAAAGCAGCTCCAGAGGCTGCTTTTATTACTAAAAATGTCTTTTCAACCCGAAATCTTCGAGCGAGACGAAAGCCAACTCACTGTTCCAGAAGAAAAGCAACATAAAATAGATTATTTACCAAACTCATAGATAAAAATATACTACCTAGAAATAAAATCAGCTCAGAATCATCACACAGCATTGTCTCATTTGTAAGGTGTCAAACGTGTTAGCAAACTCATTGCAACAATAAATAGTCTATTTTTAGACAAAAAAAGTGATTTTTAAGATGATTATACGTCTTAAGATTATAATATCAAAATCCCTAAATCAATCACAATTCCTTGGTTTACATGCTCTTTTTTTAGTCATGCTGGCGAAAATATAAAACATTCTGAATCTGGGAATTCCAAGTTATTTTTTAGAAAAAAATCTAAGACAAAAAGCACCTAAAATTTGAAGAAAATAAAAAAAATAGTAGAATCCTATACTTATTTAGCTCTTAAAAAGAGATTATCCAAAAAGTATCTTTTCATTTTAATAAGGAATAAATCTTTTATAAAAAAAGGGTTTTACTTAAACAATTATTTCAATTTGAAATCCTAATTATCTCTCTTCGGAATATTTATTTGGAACATTTCGAAATGAGATAAATATTGAATTTATTTCTGCACACGAAGACTGGGTAAACAAGGGTGCAATTGACTTAGGAAAAAACTCTAATGATTTTGGTGGAAAATATTCTAAAGAAGTTCGGCCTATAATTGATTCAGCAAAAAATGAAGAAGGAGTAAACTCTAGTCAAGTATTTCCTCCAAGAGACGGTGAAAACGCATTGCACATTGAATTTAAACTAAATTAAAAATATAAACTATGAAAAAATTAATTATGGCAACTTTTCTTTTGATATTAAATCCCAATACTTTGAAATCACAAAATAGGGATATTAAATTTCAAATTGAGGAATTAACTAAGTTTTCTAAAGATAAAAATATTGACTTTTTTAAACTTTATAAAGAAGATGGTAATTGCGTAATTGTATATAAAAACAGGATAGTATTAAATTTAGCTCTAAATAAAAAGGAGAATAGGGAAGTTGCAAATCATGAAATGCACTTCACTTTTTTTATTCCCGAATATTTAGATAAAATGAGAAAAGAGAGTGATTATATTTCATTACTAGATTTAATTGAAAACCAAATCAAAAGCAAATCATTTGCTTTAAAAGATTTTTTAATTGACAGTATTGAAAATGCTAAAAAAGCTAAAAATGAAAATGTTGAAATTCAAGATAGCACATTGAAAATATTTTCATACGTGAAAAATCAAGATAGCGAAGTGGTTTTTACCATTAACAAATTAAAAAATGGCTCAAATATACAGATTGATTTTTTTATAAATTTATAATTTTAATTAGTTCAAATTTGCAGCTGACCCTATGTCCACTCCCAATAGTTGAGATTTCTGTAAAAACTGTAACTTTTCATGAAATACTACATCTAAACAAGGTAAAATAGGTAATAAATCAGATTTGTTAGTTCACTCTTTCCAAGCCCAAATACCGCAATTTTTAGGAGATATTACGACTAATGTAGAAACAAACTAGCTATATCCATCGAAATTGTGACCACTTACATCTGCAGTCTTACCGCTCTAACTTTTCTGTTTCGTATGAATAAAATTGCTATATTTTTTATGTTTTTTTTTCCATGTTCATGTTTAGGCCAAAATAATCAAATAGAAAAATTTAATTCTAGAGAATTATTGGAAAAGTTTTCAGGAGGAAAACTGTTAGAACCATGTCAATATCCTGAAAAAGTAAAAATTTTATTAAAAAATAAGCCAGTAGGAACAAAGACTCCATATTTTATTTTAGATGAGAGTAAAACTAATTCCAAATTAAAGGTAAGGTTTTCTGTATATTATGAAGTTGGTGAAAATGATTGTTTAATTCATTATTTAAAAATTTTTACAAACAAAAAAGAAATTTTGGATTCCCTAGTTGTTGATTATTTGGGAGATAGTTTCGGAAGAATTAACATTGAATCAGAAATTGAAGTTTTAATCGATAACATATCTATCGTACAAAAGGAATCTGAAATATTATACGATTATGATAAAAAACTTGAATTAATTAGGAAAAAAAAACTTAGTTTTTATTCTGAATAAGCATGGAAAAATAGAATTAGAAAATAAGAGTATAACACCTATAAGCAAAAGCGGAAAATTGTTTTTTACAAATGAATATTTTTTAGATTATTATCAAAACTTAAAAATTCTAAGTCAAAACGATTATGAATTAAATAGTAAAAAATATTCAATAGTAATTTCAAGAATAAAGTTACAGGGGAAAAAAGTTATTTCTTATTAAATAGTTTTAATAGTCCGTTTTATACTAATTTGTTTTTATTGGGAAAAACCTATAAAACAGAAAACTTAATTAAATCAATAGAAATAAAAAGTTTGAATAGGAATCAAGAAATTCTAGAAATAACCTTAGAAAATTCAATGACTTTAGGTTTGATTTTGGAGAAAAACAATAAAGGAAATATTACTTAAAATAAATATTATTTAAATAGAGAATATAAAATTATCCATAATTTGAGTAATTCAAAATCATTAAAAAATACAATATTGTTTTTAATGACTTTTAAATAAATGTTTTGCGTGAGTTAAAATGATAATGGCATCCCGATTATTCATTAAATAGTCAATTTTTAGACAAATAAAGTGATTTTTAAGGTGATTATACGTCTTAAGAATATACTATCAAAATCCGTAAATCAATCAAAATCCCTTGGTTTATATGCTCTTTTTTTAGTCATGATGGCGAAAATATAAAACATTGTGAATCTGACACATCCAAAATATTTTTTAGAAAAAAATCTAAGACAAAAAGAACAATAAATTTGAAGAAAATTTAAAAAAATAGTAGAATCCTATACTTATTTAGCTCTTAAAAAGAGATTATCCAAAAAGTATTTTTTCATTTTAATAAGGAATAAATCTTTAATAAAAAAAGGGTTTTACTTAAACAATTATTTCAATTTGAAATCCTAATTATCTCTCTTCGGAATATTTATTCGGAACATTTCGAAATGAGATAAATATTGAATTTATTTCTGCACACGAAGACTGGGTAAACAAGGGTGCAATTGACTTAGGAAAAAACTCTAATGATTTTGGAGGAAAATATTCTAAAGAAGTTCAGCCTATAATTGATTTAGCAAAAAATGAAGAAGGAGTAAACTTCAGTCAAGTATTTCCTCCAAGAGACGGTGAAAACGCATTGCACATTGAATTTAAACTAAATTAAAAATATAAACTATGAAAAATTAATTATGGCAACTTTTATTAAAAAAAATAAATACGATGAGAAACTTAAAAAGTAAGGTTACGATTTTATTTTTATTATTGTCAAACTTTAATTCTTTTTCTCAAAAAAAAGAAACTTTACAATATTATAATAAATCTTTGAGATTTGAGATTAGTATGGAAG
>NKIC01001667.1_pt1 | contig 18159 bp, 14 predicted proteins | sample 1173441 | NCBI WGS metagenome assembly NKIC01 (sample SAMN07190239, study PRJNA340070) | algae metagenome | isolation source: Clonal culture of Asterionella formosa BG1 isolated from Esthwaite Water | host: Asterionella formosa BG1 | place: United Kingdom: Esthwaite Water | collected 2014-12
ACTCGACCCCATGAAGTCGGAATCGCTAGTAATCGCGTAACAGCATGACGCGGTGAATACGTTCCCGGGCCTTGTACACACCGCCCGTCACACCATGGGAATTGGGTCTACCCGACGACGGTGCGCCAACCTCGCAAGAGGAAGCAGCCGGCCACGGTAGGCTCAGTGACTGGGGTGAAGTCGTAACAAGGTAGCCGTAGGGGAACCTGCGGCTGGATCACCTCCTTTCTAAGGATGTGTCCACCAGGATGGTGCTTGCACTGTTCTACAGGACACACTTAGCAGGACCGAGTCATCGGTCCACAACGCGGCCAGGCCGTCCTCATATCCCTTCATGTAGAATACCACGGAGTGCAGGGTTGCACTTCTTGCGGGGCCTTAGCTCAGCTGGGAGAGCGCCTGATTTGCATTCAGGAGGTCATCGGTTCGATCCCGATAGGCTCCACCAGCCCTGCCGCTGTTGCGTCCAGAGGCGCCAGTTAGGGTCGGTAGCTCAGGTGGTTAGAGCGCACGCCTGATAAGCGTGAGGTCGGAGGTTCAAGTCCTCCTCGACCCACCATCGTCTTTTGTGACGGGTATTCGATTGCAGTCGTATCAGACAGGACTTCGGTTTGAAGTGTTGTCTCGTCCGACTGGACGGAAATTGACATCGTTTAGAGAGAAACATCAGTATCGCTGGTGACCCCGTGTGAGGGGTTGCTGACGGTGGGACCGTGAGGTTCTGCCCGGACGGCGATATTGTTCCAAGTCAAGTACACTAACCAACAAGTATCACCGTGCGAACCAGCCGGTGATGCGGGTAAGTACTGCTTTTGATACGCGGCCCTTCCAAGGGGCCGCAACCGGAAAGACGGTCGAGGGTACGCCCTTGGCCTTGCTCTTTCTGGATCAAATCAAGCGCGAAAAGGGCGTTTGGTGGATGCCTTGGCAGCAAGAGGCGATGAAGGACGTGATACCCTGCGTTAAGCCATGGGGAGCCGGGAATAGGCTTTGATCCATGGATGTCCGAATGGGGGAACCCACCTGATTGTTCATTGTTGTTGCTTCGCAACGACGCTCCGCGCCGACCCTTGGTCGGAGGCGGCTGCGCCGCGGCGAAGATACATCAATGGGCATAACCAGGTACTTTAACCCTGAATACATAGGGGTTTTAGAGCGAACCCGGGGAACTGAAACATCTAAGTACCCGGAGGAAAGGAAATCAATAGAGACTCCGTCAGTAGCGGCGAGCGAACGCGGACCAGCCGAGCCTGGAAGAGTGACTGGAAGCGTCTGGAAAGGCGCGCCACAGCGGGTGACAGCCCCGTACAGGAAGCTCCACGGGACATATTAAGTAGGGCGGGACACGTGAAATCCTGTCTGAAGATCGGGGGACCACCCCCGAAGGCTAAGTACTCCTTGCTGACCGATAGCGAACCAGTACCGTGAGGGAAAGGTGAAAAGCACCCCGACGAGGGGAGTGAAACAGTACCTGAAACCGAACGCCTACAAGCAGTCGGAGGGGCCTTAATTGAGCCCTGACGGCGTACCTTTTGTATAATGGGTCAACGACTTGGTCTAACGAGCAAGCTTAAGCCGATAGGTGTAGGCGCAGCGAAAGCGAGTCTTAAAAGGGCGCTTGAGTTCGTTGGATCAGACCCGAAACCAGATGATCTAGCCATGTGCAGGATGAAGGTTGGGTAACACCAACTGGAGGTCCGAACCAACACCCGTTGAAAAGGGTCTGGATGACGTGTGGCTAGGGGTGAAAGGCCAATCAAATCTGGAGATAGCTGGTTCTCCGCGAAAGCTATTTAGGTAGCGCCTCGGACGAATACCTCGGGGGGTAGAGCACTGCATGGGTGATGGGGTCCCACAGACTTACTGAGCCTAAGCAAACTCCGAATACCCGAGAGTACTATCCGGGAGACACACGGCGGGTGCTAACGTCCGTCGTGAAGAGGGAAACAACCCTGACCTGCAGCTAAGGCCCCTAATTCGTGGCTAAGTGGGAAAGCATGTGGGACGGCCAAAACAACCAGGAGGTTGGCTTAGAAGCAGCCATCCTTTAAAGATAGCGTAACAGCTCACTGGTCTAGATAAGCTGTCCTGCGGCGAAGATGTAACGGGGCTCAAGCCACGAGCCGAAGCTCAGGATGCACAGTAATGTGCGTGGTAGCGGAGCGTTCTGTGATATAGCTCATCATGTCTTCTCCATCGGCAACGGTGGAATGGACATGGAGAGCTTTCTGTGAAGCCGGGCCGTGAGGCATCCGGTGGAGAGATCAGAAGCGAGAATGTTGACATGAGTAGCGACAAACAGGGTGAGAGACCCTGTCGCCGAAAGTCCAAGGGTTCCTGCTTAAAGCTAATCTGAGCAGGGTAAGCCGGCCCCTAAGGCGAGGCCGAAAGGCGTAGTCGATGGGAACACGGTTAATATTCCGTGGCCAGGAGGAAGTGACGGATCTCAAAGATTGTCTGCCCTTATCGGATTGGGTGGGCCGTTCAGAGGTCCCTGGAAATAGCCCTCCATCAGACCGTACCCTAAACCGACACAGGTGGACTGGTAGAGTATACCAAGGCGCTTGAGAGAACCACGTTAAAGGAACTCGGCAAAATGCCTCCGTAAGTTCGCGAGAAGGAGGCCCTATCTTTACGCAAGTAGAGGTAGGGGGCACAAACTAGGGGGTGGCGACTGTTTACTTAAAACACAGGGCTCTGCGAAGCCGTAAGGCGACGTATAGGGTCTGACGCCTGCCCGGTGCTGGAAGGTTAAAAGGAGGGGTGCAAGCTCTGAATTGAAGCCCCAGTAAACGGCGGCCGTAACTATAACGGTCCTAAGGTAGCGAAATTCCTTGTCGGGTAAGTTCCGACCTGCACGAATGGCGTAACGATCTCCCCGCTGTCTCTAACGTGGACTCAGCGAAATTGAACTGTGTGTCAAGATGCACACTACCCGCGGTTAGACGGAAAGACCCCATGAACCTTTACTCCAGCTTTGCACTGGCATCAGGATTGCGATGTGCAGGATAGGTGGTAGCCTTTGAAGCGGGGACGCTAGTTCCCGTGGAGGCTCCCTTGAGATACCACCCTTCGCACTCTTGATGTCTAACCGCGGCCCGTTATCCGGGTCCGGGACCCTGCATGGTGGGGAGTTTGACTGGGGCGGTCGCCTCCCAAACAGTAACGGAGGCGCGCGAAGGTAGGCTCAGACCGGTCGGAAATCGGTCGTTGAGTGCAATGGCAGAAGCCTGCCTGACTGCAAGACTGACAAGTCGAGCAGAGACGAAAGTCGGTCATAGTGATCCGGTGGTCCCAAGTGGGAGGGCCATCGCTCAACGGATAAAAGGTACTCTGGGGATAACAGGCTGATGATGCCCAAGAGTCCATATCGACGGCATCGTTTGGCACCTCGATGTCGGCTCATAACGTCGTGAGACAGTTCGGTCCCTATCTGCCGTGGGTGTAGGAGACTTGAGAAGAGTTGCCCCTAGTACGAGAGGACCGGGGTGAACGAACCACTGGTGGACCAGTTATCGTGCCAACGGTAGTGCTGGGTAGCTATGTTCGGACAGGATAACCGCTGAAGGCATCTAAGCGGGAAGCCCCCTTCAAAACAAGGTCTCCCTTGAGGGCCGTGGAAGACCACCACGTCGATAGGCCGGAGGTGTAAGTGCAGCAATGCATTCAGCTGACCGGTACTAATTGCCCGATAGGCTTGATTTGATCCAGAAACAGCAAGGCTGTTCAACAAAAGATCAAAAGCAAATCTTGGAACAATAAAAATACTGATGAAACGGGGACCGGTGAAAACCGTCCCCCGTGTTTCTTCCTCGGTTTGGTGGTCATAGCACGAGCAAAACACCCGGTCCCTTCCCGAACCCGGCCGTTAAGTGCCGTCGCGCCAATGGTACTCCGTCTCAAGACGTGGGAGAGTAGGTCACCGCCAAACCTAGAAAGAAACACAAAAAAACTCTCACAAACGATCTCAAAAAAAATACCCGCAAACCATACAAGCGCGGGAACCGGCGCGGGGTGGAGCAGCCCGGTAGCTCGTCAGGCTCATAACCTGAAGGCCGCAGGTTCAAATCCTGCCCCCGCAACCAAATTTAGCGATACAGATCAACGCTCTACGCCCCGCCAGTCAGCGGGGCTTTTTGCTGTCTTCCCGGCGGGTCAACAATAGGTCAACAAACGGGCCGAAACTGCGTGCAAAAACAGCGGGATAGTAGCCCGGCAGGATCAGCAGCGCGCGAAAACCGCAGAAGAGCGTGCTTGGCAGTTTCCTGCTTTGCGATCCCCGGGCAGCCGCAGTCACTTCATGGCGGCGGGCCAAGGTCGGGGCGGGTCAGGAAGGGCTCGTCTGTCAGGCTTTCCAGAACGGCGATCGGGGCGGCGCGTTCGGCATCGGTCAGTGAAAAGCCTCGGACGAAGGAGGATTTGTACGCGTCCGGCATGCCCGCTCTGCCGGGAGTGCTGCGTAGAGGATAGTGTCCACTATCGGATAATGGACACTACCGGTGTTGCTTGTGACGAAGCGTCGGAAGCGTCGGGTTTGGTCTGACGAAGAGAAGCGGATGATCTGCGGGCAGACGCGTGTGCCCGGTGTGTCGGTGAGCCAGGTCGCCCGGCGGTATGACGTGAACGCCAATTTGATCTTTGCCTGGTTGCCCGATCCCCGGTTTGCTGATGCCGACGCGGCCGATGTCGCGCGCTTTCTGCCGGTGGAGATCGTTGCGGAGGTGAAGGCGCCTGTGGCGATGCCCGCCACAGTGAACCACATCGAGATCGAACTGGCGGGCGGGCATCGGATGCGGATCAGCGGCGGGTATGACCCCGAGGCGCTGGCGCGGCTGATCCGGGGCCTGACGGCGTGATCCCGGTTCCGGTTAACTCACGGGTCTGGTTGGCGGCGTGTGTCATACCGCCCGCTGCTTAATGGTCGATCACGGCGTCCAGGGTGGCAACGTTTCATTGCTGATGTCGTCGCGAGGAAGAACCACTGCGCAAAGATGCCCGTCGCGGATCGCTAGGATCACCAAATCGATGGCGAGCGAGGGTGGCAATGGGTTTCAAGATCGGTGATGGGGCGAGTCCTTCTTGTATACCGCTTGATAGTATCAAGCGGAGTATAACTAGGCCCCCCCCTGTAACGGGTGAACCCGGCGGTTACCGCCGGGTTCGTTTTCCTGTCTGCCAGAACGGCGGCAAATCGCCTGCCATGATGCAGCCGAAGGGGTCGATGTAGTCTTCGATCTCGGCCAGACCGTAGTCCTTGATTTGGCGCACTACGGCATCTGCGCGCTTGTAGCCCGAGGGCAGTTCCGACATGTCGATCCCGCCCGCGTGAAAGCGGATGTCGAGGCCCTGGGTTTCGGCCCTAAGCATGGCTTCGGGCGTTGTGCCCACGTTGCGCTTCCTGTGCTCGGTGCGCGAATAGTTGCGCCCCGCCCCGTGCGGAGAGAAGCCAAGGCCATGCGCCGCGTCGCTGCCCTTCACCACCAGAACAGGTTCCGCCATGTTCAGCGGGATCAGCGTCAGGCCGGTGGCGTCAGCGGCATAGCCATCCCACGCCGGGGTTGCGCCCTTGCCGTGGTAGTAGAGGCCACCCCGCTCGAACACGAAGTTATGCTCGTTCCAGAAGCGGTGGCCAACCTCGACCCGCACCTTTTCCGTCACCGACTGATGCAGCGCGTTGTGGTTCGCCTTGGTCCAGCGGCGGATCAATTGCAGCGCCTCCCAGTACGCCCTGCCATCCTCGGTATCGGCAGGGATCCAGGCATTCTGCTTCAGGGTATCGGGCGAGAGGGTCCGGCGGTAGCGCTCGGCCACCTCCATTCCGCCCTTGTAGAGCAGCGCCCCCGGCCCGCGTGAGCCGTGATGCGTGACCATCGCCGTGCGCCCCGTCTTGCGCGACCGTCCGACGTACAGGAAATGGTTGCCGTCGCCCTGTGTGCCCATATGCGACTGCGCCACGTGCAGCATCTTGTTGCCCTGCAGAAAGGCGTTCTCGCGGAAGGCATCCAGCAGGTCCAGCGCCACGGTGAACCGCTGGCCATTGTCGCGACCCCCGGCGCCGAAATGCGTGACGGCGCTGGCCGCATCCAGCACAGCCTTCGGGTCGGCATTCCCCAGATCGGTGATCATGACCGAGCAGCAGATGTCTGCCGAGTGCATGCCCGGATGGATCGCGTTGCGCGCGGCCACGACGCCTCCGACCGGGATCGTGCCTTCGGGGCCTGCCGGGCAGGCATCGGGCATGATCGCCCCGGCCTCGATGGTGGGCGTCCGCATCAGCACCCGCATGGAGCGGCTGACATCCTCGATGTTTTTCACTTCATCGGCATTTTCGGCCTGAATGTTGGCGTGAAAGGTCAGCCCTTTTTGCAAAGGCAGCGTGGGTGGGGCAGGGGGCGGCAGTTCGGCGTCCAGCATCGCGCGCACCTGCGCCGCATCAAGGCCCGAGGCGCGTGCGGCATTGGCCCGCGCCAGAAGCGCAGGGAACTGCGGGCCGGGGCGGTGTCCCCAGTCGATCAGCGTGGCCCCGGTAAGGTGAGGGGTGGTGTCATCATTCATCATCTCATTCACTCACATTTATGGCCCCGGCGACAAGGGATTGGCGACACGTCGTGCTCTATCCGTCTGAGCTACGCGCCCACAAAGGTGGAGGGCGCGGCGGGACTCGAACCCGCGACCACGAGCATTCCAGGCTGTAGTGCCGCACGGCATTCGCCGGGGTGTTTCGGGTCCGGGGGACAAGGGGCTGGGCAGACAGGTTTCAAGGCTGTACTCCGCCCGGCATTCCCCCGGTTGTTCTTGGCTGGAGGGGAAGGGTTTTGAGCCCTCGACCTACGGGACCAAGACCCGCAGCGTAGCCAACTGAGCTACCCTCCAATTGGGCCGGGGCGACAAGGATGAAGAGACCATGGGAACCCCGGCCACACCGATGGCCGCCTGCAAGGTGGGGGCTTGAACCCCACAGGTTTTCCCAAGGTTGAGCTGTAGTCCCTTCGGCATTCGCCCCGGTTTTCTGTTCTGTTCCGGCGACAAGTTTGGCAAGACAATAAACTGAGCTACGCTTTCGCGACGCGAGTTGAACGCGCGACCTCCGGTTTCCCGGTGCTCTGACCTGTAGTCCTGCCGGCATTCGCCGGGTTGTTCTCCTTCTAAAGGCCCCGGCGACAAGGGTCGGCGACACGTTGTCTGCTGCTCTACCGCTGAGCTACGCGCCGTTCCCTTGGCTGGGTGACGACGCGGCGGGAGTCGAACCCGCGACCAGAAGATTTCTGTAGTGCCGCCTGCATTCGCCGGGGTGTTTGGGTCCCCCCGGCCCGAAGGCCGGAGGGGTTAGATTTGCACGGACCGGATCTCGCCGACCCAGTGGTCGGGGCCCATCTGGCCGGTCGCGAAGGCGGCGACCTGGTCGAAGACCGTGTCCGAGAAGCCGCCGATGTTCAGCACGTCTTCCCGTTCTGCCGCCTGCGCCGTCCCGTAGGGCTGGATGTCGATGCAGACCAGCTTCGCCGCCGCATTACGGGCCTTGAGCTTGGTCCATTCCGCCATCATCGCCGTCGCCTGCCCGCCCTGCCGACCGTCGACCCAGGACTGGTTGTCCGAGACGAAGATCACCAGATCGGGTGCCAGCCGCGCCTTGTTCAGCGCCGCAAGCGGGGCCGAGCAGTTCGTGCCGCCCCCTCCCAACGCCGCGAGTTTCTCGGCGTTGGTCAGGATCGTGTCGCGCGCCTCCAGGCCCACATCACGCACGCCCACCTCGAAAGGCAGAACACGCGCGTTGCGGTTCTTGCGCAGGACCGCCGCCGCAACCAATGCCGCCACGTCGATGCAGCGCACCGCCGTCGTGGCCCCCTTGCGGAAGCCCGTGACGGGCGAGGACATCGAGCCGGACACGTCCGGGCAGACCGCGACCGAGCCTTTCAGCACCGGCACGTTGGCAACGGATGCCTCCATCGCGTCGTGCAGCGCCTCCCGCAGCCGCGGGTCCACCCCGGCCTCCAGCGCCCGAAGGGTCGCCAGAAGCTGGTAGGGCATCGCCTTGGCCGCCTTGATGCGGGCGGGGTCACGCAAGATCGCTGCCACATGATCGGCCGTTCCGGGTACCGTGAAGGCCCCCTTGCGGTCCAGCATGTTCAGCCCCTGCCGCAGTGTCGCCCAGGAGGCCCGGCCTGCAACTTCGGCCCATTGTTCGGGCGAAAGCGTCAGGTCGGACAGCATCTGGAACGGCACCTCCGGCACCGTGGCCGTAGCCCCGGTACGGAACGCGATCAGGTCCTGCACAACCTGCGGCAGCGCCGCGGTGTCGGCCGGTTTCCCGATCGCCCAGGCGTAGAACGCCGCCCGGCTGGCCGTGTCCGGCTTCGGGTGCACCATGCGGATCACATCGGCCAGCGACGGGTCGTTTCCGACCATTGCCGCCATCAACTGCGCATCCGTGGCCCCGTTCAGCCAGCCCTGCACCATCGCCTTCGGGCGCGACCCGAGCGACTTGCGCCCGGTCCGCCCCGACCGCAGGATCTGCACGAAGGTCCGCAGCATCTTTCCCGAGGTCACGACCTTCGGGAAAGCCAGCGCGAACAGCGCCGGGTCACGGCTGGCCAGCACCGCCAGAAGCAGTGCAGACGTGTCCTTCATGTGGCCCTTGGCACGGACATGGACGGCGGTCTTGGCCAGGAACAGCGGTTCCACCGCCCCGGCGGCAGCAACCAGCGCGGTCACTTCGGCCTGCGCGTCCTGATAGAACCCACCTCCAAAGGTGCCGGTCGTCGCCAGCTGCGCCAGCTTATGCTCGGCCCCCGGGGCATATGCCTTGGCCCCGTGGGCGTTGGTGGCGGTTGCCTTCGGCAGCAACCGCCCTGCAAGCGATGCAAACACGGATTTGTTTGCCATGATCTTCATCCTTACCCTTTGTTTCTGCTGCCTTTCTGCATAAAAAACTGCGGGCATGGAAGAAAATCGCGTTTCTTGCGTAACTTGATGAATAGAAATGAGAATCTGTCATTCTCGCCACATCTGGCGAAAGAAAAATATATCCGGTAAGATACGGCATTATCAAATTGGATAATCACCCATGCGCAACGTCGTCATCGGCTTCCTTGGCACCCAGCTTGACATGGGCAAGCGTCGCGAATGGCGGCCTTCGGTGCAACTTTGTACCCATGCGGGCTTTCCCGTTGACCGGCTAGAGCTGATCCACGACCAGCGCCACTATCATCTTGCCTGCAACGTCATGGCGGCGATCAACAAGGTCTCACCCGAAACCGAAGTGCGGCTGGTGCGGATCGACATGAACGACCCTTGGGACTTCCAGGAGGTCTATGGCCGCCTTTACGACTTTGCCGCCGACTATGGCTTTGACGAGGACCGAGAGCGGTATCACGTCCATCTGACCACCGGCACGCATGTGGCGCAGATCTGCTGGTTCCTTCTGACTGAAAGCCGCCATGTGCCTGCACGCCTGATCCAGACCGGCCCGCCGCGCGAAGGGGGGGCACCAGAAGGCACGCTGGATGTGATTGACCTTGATCTTGCCCGTTATAACGCGCTGCAACGCCGGTTCGATGTGGCAAGGCGCGAACATGCGGCCCTGTTGCTTGGTGGCGTTGAAACCCGATCGCCTGAAATGCGGCATATGATCGAACGTCTGGATCTGGTGGCGGGCACCACCGACGCGCCGATCTTTCTTCTGGGCGAGGCGGGGACCGGCAAATCCGCCTTGGCTGCGCGATTGCATGAGCTCAAACTGGTGCGCCGCCGGATCAAGGGGCGGCTGGTACAGGTCAACTGCGCCACATTGCGCGTGGGGGCGCTGCCAGCACTTCTGGGCCAGCGCCGGGCGGCGATGGGTGCAGCGGGCAGTGAGAGGCCCGGCTTCCTGCGCGAGGCGGATGGCGGGGTGCTGTTCCTTGATCAGATCGACGAACTGCCGCCCGAGGCGCAGGCCGCCTTGCTGCAAGCCTTGGAAACCGGGCGTTATTGCCCCGTGGGGTCCGAGGCAGAAGTGTCCGTGCGCCTGCAACTGATCGCCTCGGCCAGCCTTGATCCGGGCTCGCTGGTCCGGTCTGGTCGCCTGCGCCCGGACCTGCACGCGCGCTTGTCACAATGGAAGTTCCGCTTGCCGCCCCTGCGCGAGCGGCGTGAAGACATCGAAGCGCACTTGCTGCACCTGACGGCCGAAAGCGAGCGGCAGCTTGGCCGCCAGACCGGCTTTAATGCCGATGCGCTCGCGCGTTATCTGCGCTATGCCACTGATCCCGCGTCACCGTGGCCCGGCAATCTGCGCGATTTACAGGCGTCGTCCGGCCGGATGGCCGTGCTGGCCGAACGTGGCCGGGTGACGCTGGCAATGGTGGAGGACGAAATCAGCTTGTTGACCGCACAGTGGCAGGCTGTGGATGCCGATCCCGATGGCACCCTTCTGGCCAGCGTGCTGCCCGAACCGGCCGCACTGGATGCCTTTGACCGCGTGCAGCTTGCCGCCGTCATCCGCACCTGCCGCCAGACCAGCAGCCTTTCGGCGGCGGGCCGGGTGCTTTTTGCCGCGTCTCGCGCCGAGAAAGCCAGCCAGAACGATGCCGACCGGCTGCGCAAGTACCTTGCTCGCTTCGGGCTGGATTGGGGCGCGGTGTCGCAGTGACACGGCCCGAGCCGGATTGCTTGCCTCCAATCATATGACGTAACTTGATTTTCCTGAGGACCTGATTTCTAAATCTCCCAGGTATTGGTTGAAGCCGGGCCGCTGCCAGGAGGCGCGATTTGGCAGTGTTGCGCCAGGAAACCATCGAGGCGGCCGCACCGGATCAAGCGTCATTGGCCGCAGCGGTCAAGCTGCTGAAACCTGCGCTCTGGTCTGGCTTTGGCGGTTCTGCAGATGGAAAGCTGATCTGGGGTGATTGCCAGGGATCAGGCGCGAACCCGTATCGGCTTGCTGTTGATCTTGTCGACATCGGCAGCAAATGCACCTGCCCGTCGCGCAAGTTTCCTTGCAAGCATGCGCTGGCGCTGATGTTGATGCAAAGCCGGGGGCAGGATTTTCCTGCCGCCGAGGTGCCGCCTTGGGTTGTGGAATGGATGGGGCGACGGAAGGGTGGGGCGGTGGCCGTTGCCCCGACCAAGGGAACAGTTTCCCTTGACGCCGTGGCCGAGGAAGCTGACGCCGCCCCAGACCCAAAGGCCGAAGCCCGCCGCGAAGCGCAAAGGGCCAAGCGTGAGGTGGAAACAAGCGCTGCCATCCGTGCAGGCTTGAATGAACTGGAGGGTTGGATCTCTGACCAGTTGCGCGGGGGGCTGGCCGGACTGATGGCCAACCTGCCCGCGCGCTGCCGTCAGGTTGCGGCCCGCATGGTGGACGCGCGGATGGGCGCGCTGGCTGCGCGGATTGATGAACTGCCCGCCCGGATACAGGCGTTGCCCGCAGCGCGGCGCGTTGATGCGCTGGTGGCCGAACTGGGTAATCTGGTACTGATGTCGCGCGCATGGGGTGATGGGTCCGCCCCCGATCCGGGCCTGCGCCGCCAGATAGCCACGACCGAGGCGCGCGATGCGCTGCTGGCTGATCCTGGGGCCTTGCGGATGACGGCCCTGTGGTCCGTCTGCGCGACGCGCGAGTTCACGCGGCGTGACGGGCTGGTGGCGCAATCGACCTGGCTTGCGAACTGGGGCGCGGACCCGGCCTTTGCGCTGTTGCAGGATTACTTCCCCGCCTCTGCCGGACGGCGCAGCGCCGCCTTTGTCGAGGGCGAGGTGTTCGGGGCTGAACTGGTGTTCTTCTCCTCCGCCCACCCCTTGCGCGCCCAGATCGTGCAGCGCTGTGACGTGGCCGCCCTTGCCCCGACCGCCGCACCACAGGACCCGTTGCAGGCCTATGCCGCAGCCCTCGGGCGCGAACCCTGGATCGCCGAGGTTCCCCTTTTGCTGCCCGAAGGCCGGTTGGCCGAGGCCGAGGATGGCGCGATCTGGTGGCAGGGCGTGGCCCGCGCCCTGCCGGTGCTGGCGGCGGATGTGCCTGTCGTGGCGCTTGGCCTGCCGCTGTTGCGCGCGGCGATGGTCTGGGATGGCCATCAGGGCCGGATGCTTGAGGCGGAGACGCCCCTTGGCAGGATCGGCTTTCATGGCTGAACCGCTGATCCCCCTCCTTCTGGCCGCCCGGTCCCGCTGGATGATCGGCGGCGATGGTGCGGGGGCGGATCATCCGCTGCTGGCTGAGGCGTCGGCGGCCGAGGCCGACCTGCGTCTTCTGGCCGTGGCGGGCCAGTTTCAGCGGTTCGTGCAACCGCCGCAGCCCCCCGCGCTGAACCTGCGGCCCGATCTTCCGCCCCTGTCCTTGCCCTTCCTGCCCGATCTGCTGCGCCCCATGGCGCGCAGGCTGTTGCAGGACAAATCTGATCGCGCACCGTTGTGGCTCGCGATCCTTGCGGCCAAGCGGGGCCATGTGCTGCATCCGGCTGACCCGATGCTTGACCGCCTCAATTTCAATGCCGCGTTGAAAGGTTCCTGAATGTCCGAGATCCAGCGCCCGCCTGCCGAACAGGTTTTCGCCCATGAACTTGCCGCCCTGACGGCCGGGGACCGCGCCGAGCGGCCCGAAGGCTGGGTCCTGTCACCAAAGGCTGTCGTCACCTATATCCTTGGGGGCAAGGCGGCGGATGGCACGGTAGTCTCGCCGAAATACATAGGCTCTCGCCGCTTGATCGAAACGGCGGTGGCAACCTTGGCCACAGACCGTGCGCTTTTGTTGCTGGGCGTTCCGGGCACGGCGAAATCATGGGTCTCGGAACATCTGTCCGCAGGCATTGCGGGCGACAGCACGATGGTGGTGCAATGCACTTCTGGCACGGATGAAAACCAGATCCGCTATGGCTGGAACTATGCCCAGCTTCTGGCCAAGGGGCCGTCGGCCGACGCTCTGGTGCCGACGCCGCTGTACCGCGCGATGGATCAGGGCAAGCTATGTCGGCTGGAAGAACTGACGCGGATGGGGTCGGACGTGCAGGACACACTGATCACCGTCCTGTCGGAAAAGATGATGCCGGTACCGGAGCTGAACAGCGCCGTCTACGCGCGGCGCGGCTTCAACATCATCGCCACGGCCAACAACCGCGACAAGGGGGTGAACGAGCTGTCATCCGCGCTCAAGCGGCGGTTCAATGTGGTGGTGCTGCCCCTGCCCACCGATATCGAAGAAGAGGTCGCCATCGTCACCCGGCGTGTGGGTGAAATGGGCGGCGGCCTGTCGCTGCCGGTTCCCAAAAGCACGGCCGCTGAGGTGGAACGGATCGTCACGATCTTCCGCGAACTGCGCGACGGCAAGACGCTGGACGGCAAGACCGCGCTCAAGGTGCCCTCCGGGTCGCTCTCCACAGCCGAGGCGATCGCAGTGATGGTGGGCGGCCTGAGCCAGGCCGCATGGTTCATGGAAGGCGCGCTGGATGCCGAGGCGCTGGCGCCGACGTTGCTGGGGGCCATCGTCAAGGACCCGGTGCAGGACAAGCTGGTGCTTGAGGAATATCTGGAAGGCGTGCTGAAGAAGCGCCGCGACTATGCCGGGTATTATACGGCCTTGACCGACCTTCTCTGATGGCAGAGGTCGCCTATTTCGGCATTCGCCACCATGGGCCCGGATCGGCCCGCCGTCTGGTTCAGGCGCTGGACCTTTTGCAGCCCCGGCAGGTGCTGATCGAAGGGCCGTCTGACTTGTCTGACCTGATGCCCGCGCTTGCACATCCTTTGGCTCGCCCGCCGCTGGCGCTGCTGGCCTATGCCGAGGATGACCCCGCCCGCGCTTCTTTCTGGCCGTTCGAGATCTATTCACCCGAATATCAGGCCATCCGCTGGGCCGTGTCGCATGGGGCCGGGCTACAATTCATCGACCTGCCGTCAACAGCGAAACTGGCCCGTGAGGCGGAAGCGGATATCCCGCAAAGCGATCCGATCGCCGATCTTGCCCAGGCCGCTGGCCATGCCGACCCGGAAGGCTGGTGGAACGACCTTTTCGAAGTGGGCGGTGAGGGCGCTGATGTCTTTGCTGCCGTCGCCTCTGCTATGGCGTCCTTGCGTGAAGGCCAGCCCGCCACCGGTGACGATATCCTGCGTGAGGCGCAGATGCGGCTGGCCATCGCCGAGGCGGCAAAGGGCGAGGGGCCGATTGCCGTGGTCTGCGGGGCCTGGCATGTGCCCGCCTTGCAGGCCCAACATCACAAGGCCGCCGATCGGGGGGTGCTGAAAGGTCTGCCGCGTGTCAAGACCCGCGCCACATGGGTGCCATGGACCACCCGCCGCCTGTCGCGCTATTCCGGCTATGGCGCGGGGGTTCCCGCACCGGGCTGGTACAAGCATCTGTGGGATCAGGGGGCGGGGCAGGGCGCGCAGGTGCATTGGGTTGCCCGGATCGGGGGCGCTCTGCGCGAGGCGGGGCACCTCGTCTCCACCGCCAGCCTGATCGAGGTGCAGCGTCTGGCCGTCACTCTTGCCGCCCTGCGCGACCGCCCCACGCCGGGGTTCGAGGAGTTGCGTGAAGCCTCGGTTACCTGCCTGATGGGTGGCACGCCGGAACTGTGGTCCCTTATTGAGGCGGAACTGCTGCATGGCAATGATGTGGGGACCATTCCCCCCGACCTGCCGCTTGCGCCCCTACTGGATGATCTCGAACGCCAACAAAAGGCCACCCGGCTGAAACCCGAGGCCCTGCCGCGCGAACTGATGATCGACCTCAGGTCCGATGCGGGAACGGCGCGGTCCCAGCTTTTGCACCGGCTCGCCGTTCTGGGGGTGAACTGGGGCCGGCTCAGCGATGCCGGGCGTAGCCGGGGCACGTTCCGCGAAAAGTGGGTTCTGGCCTGGGAGCCGGACGTGGCCGTGGCATTGGTCGACAACCTGATCTGGGGGCCAACGATAGAGGCTGCCGCCTCGGCCCTGCTGGTAGATGCCATGGGCAAGGCCACGACGCTGGCCGATCTGGCGGGCGCGGTGGAACGGGCGCTGACGGCCGATCTGCCAAAGGCCGCGCAGGCGGGCATCGCGCTGCTGGACACATTGGCCGCCCGCACGGATGATGCGGCAGCGCTCTTGGCGGCCCTGCCCGCGCTGGTCGATACGCTGCGCTATGGAACCGCACGCGACATCGACCGCGCGCCGCTTGCCGCCTTGGCCGAACGCGTCACTGTTCAGGCCGCTGTCGCCTTGCCCTACGCCGGGCGCAACCTTGACGCGGCTACCGCCGCCGGGCTGTCGCAAGCGGTCAGCGCCGCACATCGCGCTGTGCTGCTGGCGGAATTCCCCGACAGCGTGCGCGTTGCTTGGCTGGCTGCCCTTGCCGAGCTTTCTGCCGCCTCGCAGACCGCGCGCCAGCTTGGCCGCGCCGGAACCGATCATCGAACCGGTCCCTGTTGTTGAAGAGGCCGCCGAACCCGCCGCCGCGCCCAGCTCCCCGCGTCGTCGCCGGGATGCCGACATCGAGGCCAAGGCCCGGCAGGGCGAACTTCCCCCGCCGCCCGACTTCTCCGCCCCGCCCCACGCCCGATACCGGGCCAAGCTGGCCGCACTGGTGGAACTGGCCGGGAAGGCCGATGCAACCGGCCTGCGCGCCATCTCAATCAACCCGGTTTCGTCCAGCCCCACGGCGCTGGCCCGCTACCGTAACCTCGCTGTACTGGCGATCGAGGCCCGGGAGGGCAGGGCATGAGGATCATCCGCAGCTTCGAGCCCGGCGACCGCTATCGCTACGACTTCGACCTTTGCTCCTGCGCCCGGGGATGGGCGCAGGTTGATGCCGCCCAAGACGCCTCGTGGTTCGGCACTTGGGCCTCACCCTCCGAACGCACCATCCTCAACTTCGCCGAGGGCGATGTCACCCGCACTCTCTGCGACGCCGACGAAGAATTCTCCGCCGCCCTGCGTGAGATCGATCGCTGGAACCGGGATCACGGCTATGGCCCTGCCCGCATCGATCCCGGCCTCGATCCGGTGCTGAAGGCGGCGTTCGAGACGATTGGGCTGGGGGATATGCTTTACTGACGTCTATTCTGACGCCCTTCTTCGCCGACGCCGACCAACTTCAAATCCAGATCTTTATGCGGCCCTTACGCCCATGGGCTGCAACTCGCATAGCGCCTTTACGGGGCCATCGCGCAGGCTCTCCGAAATGATTTTCGGGAGACCTGCAATGATTGACGTCCTCTATCTCACCCTCGGCCTCGTTGTTTTTGTGGCCTTCGCCTTCGGCATCCGTGCCGCCGACCGGCTGTGAGGAGGGCACCATGTTCGATCTGATCCTGGGGCTCGCCGTGGCAGCGGGCCTGTTCGTTTACCTTGGTGCAGCCCTGCTGCGGCCGGACCGGTTCTAAGGGGCGCCGCATCATGACCTTGCTCTCCTATCTTCTTTACTTCGCCGTCCTCGTCGGTCTTGCCTGGCTTCTTGCCGCCTGGATGACCCGCGTCTATTCCGGAACCCTTCCATCGGCGCTGCTGCGGACCGAGGCTGCGCTGTTGCGCTTAAGCTGTGCCGCGCCAGACCGGGGGATGGGCTGGGGGGCCTATGCGCTGGCCGTTTTGGCGTTCAACGCCACATGTTTTGTCGTGCTCTACGTCCTGCTCAGGGTGCAAGGCACGCTGCCGCTGAACCCCGACGGCATCGGCGGCATGGCACCTGACCTCGCCTTCAACACCGCCATCAGCTTTGTCACCAACACCAACTGGCAGGCTTATTCGGGCGAAGCGCAGTTGAGCTATCTCAGCCAGATGGCTGGGCTGACGGTGCAGAATTTCGTCAGCGCCGGAACCGGCATGGCAGTGGCCGTCGCGGTGATCCGTGGATTCGTGGCGGCCAAGGGTTCCACGCTTGGCAACTTCTGGGTGGACCTGACCCGGTCGGTCCTGTGGATTCTGCTGCCCCTGTCTGTGGTGCTAGCGCTGTTCCTCGCGTGGCAGGGCGTGCCGCAGACATTGCAGGGCGCGGTTGTTGTAACGGGGATTGAGGGGGGCGAGCAGGTCATCGCCCGGGGTCCGGCGGCAGCACAGATCGCCATCAAGCAACTGGGCACCAATGGCGGCGGATTCTTCGGCGTGAACTCGGCCCATCCGTTCGAGAACCCAGGCCTTGCGTCCAACATGGCGCAAAGCCTGTCGATCCTACTGATCCCGGTCGCCTTCTGTTTCCTCTTCGGCCGCATGGCCGGGGACCGGCGGCAGGGCTGGGCGATCTTTGCCGCGATGGCGGTGATGTTCGTGGCGGGGTTAGCCGTGATCCATGTCTACGAGGTTGCGGGCAACCCTGCCCTTGGGGTGGGCGCGAACATGGAGGGCAAGGAGCAGCGCTTTGGCGCGATGCTGTCGGCGCTCTGGGCGGCCCAGACCACCGCCGCGTCGAACGGGTCGGTCAACGCGATGCATGACAGCTTCATGCCGCTGTCGGGGCTGGTGATGCTGGTCAACATGCAGATTGGCGAGGTGATCTTCGGCGGGGTCGGCGCGGGGCTGTATGGGATGCTGCTCTACGGCGTCCTGGCCGTGTTCCTGGCCGGGCTGATGGTAGGGCGCACCCCCGAATATCTTGGCCGCAAGATCGAGGGGCGCGAGGTGACGCTGGCGGTGCTGGCCTTCCTGTCGATGCCACTCGGCATCCTGGTTGGGGGCGCGGTGGCAGCAACGGTGCCTGCGGCACTGGCGGCAGTGCAGGAACCCGGCCCGCACGGTATGAGCGAGATCCTTTACGCCTATTCCAGTGCAACCGGGAACAACGGCAGCGCCTTCGCCGGCTGGGGCGCGGCGCTGCCTTGGCACACGACCGCGCTTGGGATCATCATGCTGTTGGGGCGGTACGCCATCATCATCCCGATGCTGGCGATTGCCGGCTCTATGATCCGCAAGACGCAGTCGCCTGTCACATCGGGCACTTTCCCGACGCATGGGCCGCTCTTCGTAACGCTTCTCATCCTCACCGTGCTGATCCTTGGCGCGCTGACCTTCTTTCCTGTCCTCGCCCTTGGCCCCATCGCGGAAGAGACCGCGCGGCTGGCTGGGCAAAGCTTCTGAGGCACCAGATATGTCGAAACAAGCAAAAGCGGCCGACATGAGCGGCCTTTACCCCGCCGCGATCCGGGCGAGCGTCACCAAGCTCGCCCCCCGCAGCCTGTGGCGCAACCCGGAGATGTTCGTAACCGCCGTTGTCGC
>NKIC01002045.1_pt1 | contig 17724 bp, 19 predicted proteins | sample 1173441 | NCBI WGS metagenome assembly NKIC01 (sample SAMN07190239, study PRJNA340070) | algae metagenome | isolation source: Clonal culture of Asterionella formosa BG1 isolated from Esthwaite Water | host: Asterionella formosa BG1 | place: United Kingdom: Esthwaite Water | collected 2014-12
GAAAAAACTAAATTCTGACGTACTGGGCCTTTTCGCCACAGAAACAAGAATCTCAAAAGAAGTAATCGAGAAATTTGCCGAAAACATGAAAGCTGCTGGCAAAAAACTGGATTATAAAATATTTGATGGTGTGCATGGTTTTGCCAATCCAAGCAATCCAAAACACGATCCTGTTCTAACTAAAGAGGCCTACGGCATGGCTTTGGGGTATTTGAAGGGTAAGTTTTGATGGCCATTTCTTAATTTTCCTTGATGAATTTAAAATACTCCTAGAGCCTTTTTTGCTGGCGGAGTATTTTTTTTTCAAAATCTATATCAAAGGTTTTTTTTGAATTAAGTTTGGGAAAAAATCAATAATAACTTCAATGACAACTAAAGAAAGAATATTAGAGAGTGCCATTGGTCTTTTTAATAGATTTGGGTATGTCAATGTGAGACTACAATATATTGCTGATGAGGCAAATCTAAGTATTGGAAATTTGGCCTATCACTTCAAAACCAAGGAGGCCATATTCGAAGCTATTTATTATAATCTAGAAAAGGAGCAAAAGATTTTATTGACAGACTTGAGGCTTGTTCCTTTGTTCGAAAACATAAATAACCATCTGAAAGATACTTTTAGATTGTATCAAAAATATAGTTTTTTTTATTCAGATACCTTAGAAATTATTAGATCATTTCCGAAAATAAAAAAACAATACAGGGAATATACAAAGTGGTACATTGCACAGATAGAAACATTAATCGCTTTCAATGTATCAAGAGGTGTTTTTGATGAGGGTAAAATAAATGATCAAATCACTGCATTAGCCGAATTGTATTGGATGGTCATTGAGTTATGGCTTTACCAATCTAGAATCCGGGGAGTGGATATGATTTTAGAAAAAGACTTTATAAATACAGTTTGGAGTGTGTTTTTGCCCTATTTGTCTGAGGTTGGTCAAACAGAGTTTATGCAAATAGGCAACATGGAATTTTTAAAATAAATAATTGCATAGATTAAATATTTTTTTAAGTTTGTATTAGAATTATATAAGATTGGATTCGTTACAAGTTCTGCTCATTTTTATGTCTTGAATATACTTCTTGGGGAATTTATTTGCTACGTAAAATAATCAATTGGAAAAATGAAAACTCCATTTATCATTGACCCTAAGCTTTATGAGAAGTCATTAGACTTGCTCAATGACTTGCATTTTATAGAAAGTAAAGGGAAGTTGGTCGATTTTAGTTTTTTCAATGACGATAAATGGCTTTCAGAAACAGCTGTAATAGAAAACCTAGCCAAGGTGGCTGGTCAATGGGACATAGAATTGTTGTTTGCAATGCACAACAACCCTTTGAAGTTTATTAAAAGGTTCATTGTTTCATATTCGTGTCCCCGAAAAGCAACTTTGTTTGCATCAATAATGCGTAGGCAGGCTGCTAAAGACCAAAGAGGCACTTTGGTGGTGGACTTTGAAGGAATCCAAATTTCGGAAAATTAAAATGTACAGTACAAAAAATAAAATACTAAATGCGTCCATCAAATTATTCAACGAATATGGTGTTGCCAGTGTTAGGCTTCAGCAAATTGCAGATGAGATAGGTATAAGTGTTGGTAATTTGGCTTATCATTTTAAAACCAAGGATTTTATTGTTTCAAGTGTTTACGAAAAGCTGTTTAATGATTTCAATTTAATCTTGGGCAACTATTTGTTATCTCCAAGTTTAGAGGATTTCGACAAACAAATTAGCTCATATTTTGACTTTTTCGATAAATATCATTTTTATTTTTCGGACCTTTTCTCAAATGAACATCAAATACCAAAGATCAAAGAAGAGTGGAATAGTTTGATCAATAAAATGGATTTGCAAATCAAAAAACGTCTTGAGTTCTACGCCAAATCTGGATTTTTTAAGGAGATCAATAGAAATAACCTACAAACCATAACTGATAATGTGCTTTTAACTTTGATATTTTGGATTCCACAACAAAAGATGCAAAGTAAAATAGTATCTCAATTTAGATACAAAAATGCCATTTGGTGTCTCATTTTGCCATATATCTCTAATGAAGGTTTTCCAGAACTACAGAAGGTGTTAAATGACAATAATCTGCTCTAAATTATTTTTGAATAAAAATTAGAAAAAATTTTCTAATTTAATTTAAGTGATTATATTTGTTCTATTAATAATACAATTTAATATCTCAACCTATTAAATATATAAAATATGGCAAATGTACTTTGGTTACAAGGTGGTGCATGTAGCGGAAACACCATGTCTTTTCTGAACGCCGAAGAGCCTACTGTAGTTGATCTAGTCACAGACTTTGGGGTCAACATCTTATGGCATCCTTCCATTGGTCTCGAAATAGGCCATCAAGTCACACAGGTTTTAGAAGATGTTATTTCAGGAAAAGTTGCCTGTGACATTTTCGTATTTGAAGGCAGTATTATTCAAGGACCTGGAGGTACTGGAACCATGAACTATTTTTGTGAAAGACCAATGATGGATTGGGTGAAAGAAATTTCGGCCGTTGCTGGTTTTGTAGTTGCTATTGGCGACTGTGCAACTTGGGGCGGAATTCCTGCGGTAGCACCTAACCCTTCAGAATCAACAGGTATGCAGTTTCTGAAAAAAGAAAAAGGCGGCATATTAGGAGCGGGCTTTGTATCTAAAGGCGGTTTGCCAGTAATCAACATACCAGGTTGTCCGGCCCACCCTGACTGGATCACTCAAATATTAGTTGCTATTTCTACGGGAAGAATAGGCGACATAAAAATTGATGAATACCACAGGCCAAGTACGTTCTTTACTGATTTTGTACAAACTGGATGTACCAATGTCGTAAACTTTGCCAACAAAATTGATGGAGCCTTCGGGAAAAGAGGCAATGGATGCTTGTTTTATGAAGTAGGTTGTAGAGGGCCAATGACCAGAGCGAGCTGTAATCGTATCCTTTGGAACCGTCAGTCGAGCAAAACCCGTGCTAATCACCCTTGTTTGGGCTGTACTGAGCCTGGTTTTCCTCACCACGATTTGCAGAAAGGCAGCGTTTTCAAAACACTGAAATACCTTGGATTCCTTCCTCAAGATGTACCCGCGGGTAACTCTAAACTAGGTTATTATTTAAGGGCAGGCTTCGAAAAAACCATGCATATGGCAGAAACTGCGGTGGGAGTTGTAAAAAGCCACAGTGAAAGTTCAATCTAATCATATCTATTAACCAAATTTATAACATCATAGAAATGGCAATTTCAAAAGAATTAAATATATCGCCAGTAGGTCGTGTAGAAGGCGACCTCGACGTAAAAGTATATATGGAGGACGGTGTAGTAACCCGTGCTCACACTCAGGCAGCTATGTTCAGAGGCTTTGAGAAAATTATGGAAGGTAAAGACCCACAATCTGGTCTTATAGTTACACCTCGCATTTGTGGAATTTGTGGAGGTTCTCATTTATATTGTGCTTCATCAGCATTGGATACCGTTTGGCAAACGCAATTAACTCCTAATGCTCTTTTGCTTAGGGCATTAGGTCAGGCTTGTGAAACTATTCAGAGTATTCCGAGATGGTTTTATGCCATCTTTGCAACAGACATGGCAAATAAGAAATTTGCAAATCAACCCCTATACGCAGAAGTGGTAAAACGCTGGTCGGCTTATGTAGGCACGTCATTCCAAAGTGGCGTTACTGCCAGTGCATTGCCTGTTCAAGTCTATGCAATTTTTGGGGGACAATGGCCCCATTCAAGTTATATGGTACCTGGTGGCGTCATGTGTGCTCCTACTTTAAAGGATATCACAAGAGCTCATGCGATTATGAATCAATTCAGAAAAGATTGGTTAGAAACTACTTTTTTGGGCTGTTCAATAGAAAGATATAGACAAATAAGAACTTGGGAAGACATGTTGGCTTGGGTGGATGAAAACGAAAGTCAAAAGAATTCAGATCTTGGTTTGTTCATAAGAGCTGGAATGGAGTTTGGCTTACACAAGTTTGGCCAAGGTGTCGGTAAGTTTATAGCTTATGGTACCTACATTCACAAAGACCTTTGGAACAATCCTAAAATAGAAACACGCCAACATGCGGTAATTAGTCCTGGCGGATTTTTTGATGGTAAAAATTTCCATGATTTTAATCACCTCAATGTGCAGGAACACGTAAGTCATGCATGGTACAAGGACGTAGCGGCTGCCCACCCATGGAACGAACCGCTTCCGACACCAATGCCGTCGCAAAATTTATTGAATACAGATTTTAATTCTAAATATAGCTGGTCAAAAGCACCGAGATATGATGGATTTGCGGCCGAGGCTGGTCCGCTTTCAAGAGTGATTATGAATGCCAATCCATCTAATGAAAAACACCAAATTCAAGATCCGTTGTTTTTGGATATCATGGAAAAATTAGGCCCAAGTGTATTTACCAGAACATTGGCAAGACTTCATGAAGCTCCTCGTTTATATGATTATATAGATGAGTGGTTGAGACAAATTGACCTGAATGGTGATTTTTATATCAAACCAACCGAAAGAGATGGAAAAGGTTTCGGAGCAACCGAAGCTGCTCGTGGTGCTTTGGCTCACTGGATTGAAATAGAAAACGGTGTCATCAAAAATTACCAAGTAATGGCTCCTACTACTTGGAATGTTGGTCCAAATGATGATAAGGGAAATCCAGGTCCAATAGAAGCGGCATTGGAGGGAACTGAAATAGAGGACCCGCATGATCCAGTGGAGGTAGGTATGGTAGCCCGTTCTTTTGACTCATGTTTGGTGTGTACAGTACATGCTCATGATGCCAAGAGTGGTACAGAATTGGCTAAGTTTAAGCTCTAAAAAAAAGATTATAATTTTTGAAAGGTGGATTTTTGAGCCATTTTGGTTTTAGAATCCACCTTTTGGTTTAACCTAAACTTTGATGAATAAAACGGCTATAATGGGTTTTGGAAACCCTTGCAGAAGCGACGATGGCATTGGCTGTTTTGTAATAGACCAACTCAGGGCTTATGTTGATGATGAAAATGATGAAATCAGTCTCTTCGACATGGGTACTTCTGCTTTTGAAGTGCTATTTAAACTCCAAGGCCACAACCGCATTATTATCGTAGATGCAGTAATCAATACCAATGAACCTCCAGGAACATTGTACAAACTGCCCGCCTCAGAGATTGACGCCGCCATCCAAGATGACCCTATGGTGTTTCTACATGGATTGAAATGGGACCAAGCTCTTTCCTATGCAAAAAAAATACTAACTACAAATTACCCTACCGATATTGAAGTGTATTTGATTGCTGTGGATAATCTAAAGTTGGAAATAGAAATATCTGAGGATGTAAAAAACGCTGGACAAAAAGTAATAGATTTAATTATTGAAAACCTAAAACTCAAAAAGTGGTAATATGTTAAGTCTTAAATCTGGTCATTTGTTGTTTGAAAGTGAACTTGTGACTGACCTTTTTGGAAATGAAGAACAAGTAAATATGGTATTTTACGCAGAACGAAATACTTTACTTATAGCAGCACAATCAAAGACTTTTTTTGCGAAATTACACAAGACCAATTGGACGGCCTTAAAACTTAGAAATCCCAAAGGCGACAAAACCATATTTCTTAGAGATTTATTGATGGACAATGATCTCGATGAAACCGACCGAATCTTAAATTATCAAATAAAAAATACTGGAATAATTGAAATTCACTTGGAGAATTAAAAAAATATACCTTAAAATTTCAACAAAGTTTAAAACCCTTAACTGCTATAATGATTACTATATTTACGGATAAGACCGATTTGGCCAGGATTCAGACTTTGATAGATTCCGAGCCGAATTTAAATGAAATTGTTTTTGTAAAACTATTGAATGAGCAGAGCGATGATAAAGATTTTTTAATAGTAGAGCATCAAATCATCAAAGTTCCGATTAAATGGTCAGATGAAAATCCGCCGTTTTTGTTTTCTAACGAAATCCAATATTCTAATTCAAACTTATTGGCTTTGGTTTATTTAAACCTAAACAATTTCGAGAAAGCGTATCATTTTGCTGCAAATAATCCAGATCTTTTGTTTGACATGGATTTGTTCAACAGATTACAGAATAACATTGTTTTGGATTTGCCTGAAGATTTTCCAAATAACCCTTTTGAAATCTCCAAAGCCTATAAAAGTGCCCATAATAAAGCTATTTTGGCTCATTACGGAAATTGCTCAAAGTATTTTAGCTCTTACCAAATCGAAGGATTTTATAAAAATGCCTTAGATTTAGCACCAAATGGAGAGTATAGGGCTTTTACGGGCAAGCATTATGCTACTTTGATGCTTGATGGTGACAATCTGGTTTTAGCCGATGAAATCTTGGCAAAAAGTCTAGAAGACCACATTTCAGAAGACGCAAAATTCGAACTTTTGAGCATTCAGTATGCCATTTGGATCAAACAATTGGTGGTGCCTTATGACCAAGAGTTATTAGAAAAGACTAAAAATACCATTTGGGAAGTACTCAAATATCACGAAGAGAAAGCGAATACCATTCAAATCGCCCTTTTGTTAATTGATGCTTCACATGTTTCTAACCTTGAAAATAGTTTCTCTGAATCTTTGGGCTATATCACAAGGGCTATTAATATCCTGAGCGACGAAAATATTCCTGAACTTCTAGCCAACGCCCAATATCGCAAAGGGGTTTTACTTTTTACTTGGGCTCAAAACGGCAGCCCTCAATTTTACAGGCCAGCTATGGATGCTTATTTGCAAGCCTTAAAGGTCTTTAATCAATATGATACGCCCGAGGTCTTCGCCGAAATTCAACACCATTTGGGTGTCATTTATTCCGAAATTCCTGACGAAGTAAAGAAAAAAAGTATTTGGGCAGCGGTTTCTATCAGCTCTTTCAATCAAGCTCTTGATTTTTTCACGAGAGAAACTCATCCATATGAATTTGCGATGATTTGTAATAATTATGGCAATGCATTTACCAAATATCCAGAAGGTGTGAAATCTGATAATTGTGCTAAGGCACTTGGTTATTATCGCAAATCTTTAGAAATCCGAACAGCCGAGGATTTTCCAACCGAACGTGCCCTAACTATCCTGAATTTCTTGGAAGCGGCATTGTACGTTACTCAAAACGAAACCACGGATGGCCAACTTCTGCTTGATGAAATGACCAGCCTAGCCAAAGATATACAAAAGTTAACTCTTGACCCAAAATTGCTCGAAGATGCAGAGAGGCATTTGCAAAATATATTAAATTTAGAAAAAATTTTCTAAACCAGATAAAATTCTGTCATCTGGAAGATTAAATACATAAATTTGTCTAAAGTAGAAAAGATAAAAATTCTGGAATCAAATGCATGAGATTTCCTTGGTAAGAAATATTTTTAAAACGTTGGAAGATGAGTTTCCTCTTGATTTTAAAAAATTAAAAAAGATTTATTTGAAGGCTGGAATTTTATCTAATGTTCAGCCCATTTTAATGCAAAATGCATTTGAAGCAGTACAAGCTGACCAGCCCGAATATAGAAATGCTTCTTTGGAAGTAGAAGTATTGCCCATACTCATCTATTGCGACGACTGTAAAAAAAATAGCCCCGTAGAACAGTACAGATTTATTTGTAGCTGCGGTAAACCAAGTAGAAACGTGGTGCAGGGCGAAGAATTACTCATAAGTAAAGTTGAATTTGAAGATTAAAAATTAAAAACCGATGGACCAATCAACCCCGAAGTCAAATAGAATGCCCACTGGCTCTGTTCAGTGCGACAACACCACATTACATTTACTAAAAGCCAACGATTTTGTAGCCAAAGCTATTAGAGACCGGCTGAAAAATACATTGGTTATCAATGTTTGTTCGTCGCCGGGTAGTGGCAAAACCACCTTGATGCAAGAAACCGGCCGAAGACTAAAAGACAAAATAAAAATGTCGGTTTTGGTAGGTGATCCAGAAACGGAGCGAGATGCCATCAGAATCAGAGAAGCAGGTATAGACAGTTTGCAAATAGTCACTGGCGGCATGTGTCATATTGAAGCCCAGATGGTATTGCAGGCTTTAGATTTCATGCAACTAGATGGCGTAGATTTACTATTCATTGAAAATGTCGGAAATCTAGTTTGTCCGGCAGCGTTTGATTTGGGCGAAGACTTTAGGGTGACTTTAATTGCCTGCACCGAGGGAGATGACAAACCCAAAAAATATCCGAGGATGTTTCTCACCAGCGAAATGATGTTGGTTTCAAAATCAGACATATTGCAGTATTTGCCTTTTTCGGTAGAAGCCGTAACTAAAGACGCCCGAGATATTAACCCAGATTTGGAAGTAATCACCATCTCAAGTCTTAATGGTGAAGGAATAGACGAATGGTGCGAATGGTTGATTCAGAAAGTAGAGAATAAGAAACAATCGGTATTAGAGACTATAAATTAAAAATGGAACAAACGCTCACATTAGAGGAACCTTGTTCTACTTCAATTTCAACTTTTTTGATAACCATCAAAGGAATTGTTCAAGGAGTAGGATTCAGGCCTTTTGTGTATAGAGCAGCCAAAAAATTTAATTTAAAAGGGTTTATAAAAAACGACTTGGAGGGCGTAACCATAGTTTTAAATGCTTCAAAAATAGATATTGATTCATTTTTAAATTATGTTTTAGAAAATGCACCGGAGAAATCCAAAATCCTGAAATTTGAGATAAAGGAATCTGACTATGAAGAGTTTGATGACTTCGAAATCATTGAAAATCAAAAAATAGGGACTTCGGTTTTATGTCCTACACCAGACTTCGGTTTGTGTGTATCATGCAAACAGGAGATTTTTGATGAAAACAATAGACGGCATGAATATGCCTTTACCACATGTGCGGTCTGTGGTCCTAGGTATTCCATTCAAACAGCTTTGCCATTCGAACGGGTAAATACATCCATGCACAATTTTGCGTTTTGTTCAGATTGTGATGAAGAATATACGAATCCTGAAGATGTGAGATTCCATGCTCAGACCATTTCTTGCAAAAGCTGTGGCATAAAAATGAGTTTGTTTGATCATAATGAAAACCTAATCGAAATTCCGCAAGAGCAAATGCTCGACAAAGTGGTAGACCTTTTAAAAGCCCAAATGATAGTGGCCGTAAAAGGAATCGGTGGTTTTTTATTACTCGCCGATGCTACTCAAGCCGCTGCTGTTCAGAAATTAAGAGAAAGAAAACACAGGCCTTCAAAACCCTTTGCAGTACTGGTTGAAAATATAGAAAAGCTGAAGCTAGAAGCTATAGTTTCTGAAAAAGAAATAGAAGCCTTGGATAGTTCAATGGTTCCAATTGTTATATTAGATCAATTACCTACTAGTCATATCTGTAGCGAAATCAATCCGAAAATAGAAGCTATAGGGCTTATGTTGCCAAACTCCCCACTTTTGGCATTAATTAGTCATAAAATGGGATTGCCTTTATTGGCCACTAGTGGAAATATTAGTGGAAATCCAATAGTTTTTGATAATGAAAAAGCGATTTCTGAGCTCAAATCTCTTGCTGATTTTATACTGATTAATGACCGTGACATCATTCAGCCTCAGGATGATTCAGTTGTAAAGTTTACAAAAAAACACCAAAAAAAGGTGGTGATTCGTCGCAGTAGAGGGCATGAAATTGGTGTCAAGAATTTTGATTTTTCTGAACAAATGTTATTGGCTATGGGTGCCAATATGAAAAGTACGTTTGCTCTGAAAACCAATTATAATGTTTATGCGAGTCAATATTTGGGTGATTTAGAAAATTTCGAAACCCAACAAAACTATCTTCTAACCTTAAATAGATTTCTTGATTGTTACACCGAAAACGATTTAAAGAGTCCCGTGGATAAAGTTATTGTGGACTTACATCCCGGCTATTTTTCTGCTGAATTTGGAAAGACTAAAGCAGAGGAATGGAGAATACCGATTCAAACTATACAGCATCATGAAGCACATTTTACGGCCGTATTAGCAGAGAATGACCTTTTAGAAACCCCTGAAAAGATAATGGGAGTAGTTTGGGATGGTACAGGACTTGGGATAGATGGCAATATTTGGGGCGGAGAGTTTTTTGTTTATGAAAAAAAAGAAATTCTGAGAGTTAATCATTTTGGATATTTTGATTCGATTTTAAACGATAAAATGGCCAAAGAACCTAGACTTTCGGCTTTGTCATTGCTGAAAAATTCGAATATTGATGAGGATATTATAAGTGAGAAATTCACAGAAATAGAATTTGATTTTTTCAGGAAGATTCTCATTAACAATACTTTAAAAACTTGCTCCGTAGGGAGGATTTTTGATGGCGTAGCTTCTATTTTGGGATTGATTGATGTTCAAACTTATGAAGGTGAAGCCGCTATGTTATTAGAAACTTTGGCGTTTCGATTTTTCAATACACATGGATATGATTGGAATGAATCGTATTATTATCAATCAGGAATAACGGAATTAAATATTACTCAAACGCTTGTCTTAGGTATAGTGAATGACCTAGAAAATGGCAAAGAAAGGGCTTTTGTTGCTGCTAAATTTCATATTTCTTTGGTAGATATAGTAAGCAAAATTGCCGAGTACAATGCCGCAAAGATTTTAACTTTTAGTGGCGGTGTTTTTCAGAATACACTGTTAGTAGATTTATTAATAGAGCATCTTCAGGGTCGATTTACCTTGTTTTTTCATCAAGATTTATCACCGAATGATGAATCTATTTCATATGGTCAGATTTTTCATCCTTCAATAAATTAAAATATGTGTTTAGCAATTCCAGGAAAAATAAAATCAATTGAATACCAATACAATGGCTTGGTGAAAATGGCCCAAGTAGTTTTTGGTGGAATCACCAAAGAGGCCAGTCTTGAGATGCTACCAGATGCTGAAGTTGGAGACTATGTGCTTGTTCATGTGGGTGTGGCTATTAGCAAAATTGACGAGGACGAGGCCAAGAAAACATTTGAATACCTAAAAGAAATAGGTGAATTGGATGAGTTGGTTGAGTCGTCTCAGATTGAGCGTGATGGAGGCTCTTGTGCACTTTAATTATTTCTTTTTCAGAGGTTTAAAGTCAAATCAAAAAAGATATATTTATGAAATACATGTCGGAATATAGAAGTTCAGAGGTTGTAAAACAGTATGTTGATGAACTTCACAAAATAACCACCCAGCCTTGGACTATCATGGAGGTTTGCGGTGGACAAACCCATAGTTTGGTTAAAAACGGTATTTTGGATATCATTCCCAAAAACGTTAGAATGGTACACGGTCCAGGCTGTCCCGTGTGTGTTACTCCTTTGAATTTGATAGATAAGGCGGTTTATTTGGCCGAAGAAAAAGGTGTAATTCTTTGCTCTTACGGAGATATGATCAGGGTGCCAGGTTCTAAACGCAGCCTTCTGGAGTCGAAAGCCAGAGGTGCAGATGTAAGGATTTTGTATTCCCCTCTCGAAGCCGTAAAAATTGCTCAAGAAAACCCAAATCGTGAAGTGGTATTTTTTGCAGTAGGATTTGAAACTACCGCTCCGGCCAATGCACTTTCGGTGGTACATGCCAGACGAGCTGGGGTAAAAAACTATTCTATACTCGCATCACATGTCCTTGTGCCACCTGCTATGGAGGCCGTTATGAACGATGAAGATACACTTATTCAAGGTTTTTTAGCCGCGGGGCACGTATGCACCATCATGGGGATTTCAGAATATGAGCCTTTGGTAAGAAAATATAATTTACCGATAGTAGTAACGGGTTTTGAGCCAGTAGATTTACTTCAAGGTATATTGATGACGGTCCGTCAGCTTGAAAAAGGAGAAGCAAAATTAGAAAACCAATATAGCAGAGTAGTAAGACCTGAGGGTAACCCCGATGCTATAAAAGTAATTAATGAGGTATTCGAAGTGGAAGATAGAGAATGGCGTGGAATTGGAAATATACCACGGAGCGGTTGGGAGGTTAGAGATGAATTGGCCATGTATGATGCAAACAAAAAGTTTGATGTAAACATCGTAAAAGTACCTGAATGTGCAGATTGTATAGCTGGCCTCGTATTGAAGGGCATTAAAAAGCCATTTGAATGTAGTCAGTTTGGTACAAAATGCTCTCCAGAAAAACCACTTGGTGCTCCAATGGTGTCTTCAGAGGGTGCCTGTGCAGCCTATTATCATTACTCAAATGCCGGCGATCTTGCCGAGGCATAGACCTAAACTATTAAGATTTTTATTTAAAAAAAAATGGATAAAATAAAAATGCAATTGAACTGCCCGATGCCCCAACTAGATTTTGAGGTGATAACACTCGGGCATGGTTCAGGTGGGATTTTGACCAATAAATTGCTTGAAACTGGCGTATTTAAATTACTTGAAAATCCATTGCTAAATCAAAAGCACGATGGTGCAGTTTTTGAGTTAAAGGGTCAACTGGCTTTTTCTACAGATAGTTATGTTATATCTCCCATTTTTTTTCCTGGAGGAAATATTGGCGAATTGGCGATAAATGGAACTGTAAATGACTTGGCTATGTGCGGAGCTATTCCGAAATATCTCTCGCTTAGTTTTATTATTGAAGAAGGCCTCACTATGACCGAGTTTTGGGATATTTTGGTCTCCATAAAATATGCCGCCGAAAAAGCAGATGTGCAGATTGTAACTGGTGATACAAAGGTGGTTGAAAAAGGCAAAGGAGATAAGATTTTTATAAATACCTCTGGAATTGGCCAAGTACATTCCAAAGCGAATATTAACATTTCGAACGTTAAAGTTGGCGACAAAATAATTGTTTCTGGTAATATAGCCACGCACGGGGTGGCCATTATGTCGGTGCGTGAAGGTTTAGAATTTGAAACATCCCTAGAAAGCGACACACAGAATCTAAACCATGCCGTTAAAGTATTATTAGATGAATTTGGAGATGCCATACATCTGCTCAAAGACCCAACTAGGGGAGGAGTGGCAACAGTGTTGAATGAGGTGGCAAGAGATACATATTTAGGAATGGAACTGACACAAAACTACTTGCCGATACTCGAGCAAGTAGAAGGAGCTTGCGAGTTGCTAGGTTTAGATCCACTATATGTAGCCAATGAAGGTGTTTTTATGGCAATTGTTGCCGAAAACCAAGCTACAGATATTTTGAATAAATTAAAGTCTATTCCAAATTTCGAAGATGCTTGCATCATAGGAAATGTAGTGGCGGAGCACCCAAAGCAAGTAATTTTGAATTCAAAGATTGGTGGTAAAAGGGTAGTGAATATGTTGGTAGGCGAGCAGCTACCACGCATCTGTTAGTTTATGAATTTGAATATTGATATTGATAATTTCTCATCACCGTATTCTACTCCAAGCGATGAGAAAAAGGAGTCCACATTTCATCTTTCGCTGGAGGGTTTACCGCCAATGGTGAAAAGCTCCGATGTGTTCCGTGGAGATAAAGGAAATCCATTTCTGGCTCCAAGAGGCGTTTGGTCAGTAGGCGAAAAGCTAATAGTTTCTGATACAGGTCAAAATAGAGTTTTTATTTGGAATAATTTTCCTGAAACTGAGTTTGAAGCTCCCGATGTGATTTTGGGCCAAACTGAACTTTTGCATACGGGTCGAAACGCTGGAAAAGAAACTTCTGCTTCAACGCTACAATATCCTTCTGGAATATGGTCTGATGGCAAAATATTAATTATTGCGGACGCATGGAATCACAGAGTCTTGATTTGGAACGAATTTCCGACCAATCATGGCCAAGAGGCAGATGCGGTTATCGGTCAGCCAGATTTTGAAAGCAATCTTACCAACCACAAAGGTTTGGGCCAAATACCTGAAGCAAATACTTTGAACTGGCCTTACGGGGTTTTTTCAGATGGAAAACAGCTTTGGATTTGCGATACCGGAAATAGAAGAGTGCTATATTTTGAACAAATCCCTCATACAAATTTCGCTTGTGCAGATAAAGTCATAGGAAAACTGGATTTCAATGACCGCGATTATGAAAACAATGACCCCATTTGGCCCTACTCGCTAAGAATCAACGAAAAGGGAAATCTGGCTATTACAGACACACAGTTTTATAGAACATTAATATGGAACAATCATCAGGATGCATTTACCGAAAAGGCAGATGTTTTGATTGGACAAAATGATTTTGATGCTTGCGGTCAAAACCAATATGCTCTTTTTCCAAGCCCCTGTTCTCTGAGCTGGATCTACGATTCGTTTTTTTATAAAGATGGAATTCTGGTGGCAGATACGGGAAATAGCCGAATTTTGTGGTTTCCAAAAGTACCTACAGCCAATGCAGAAATGGCCGAAAACCTCATAGGCCATCCAAGATTTAATATCAGCAGCGAAAACTCCGAAACACGTTTTGGAACAGATAGACAACTGTATTGGCCCTTTTCAATTTGTACCAATGGCAATAAATTAATATTGGCAGATACGGGCAATCATAGAATTATAAGGTTTGAACTAAACGATTTTATAGCATGAATGAGCTTTTTATTCTTGCCACTTCTATTGGATTTGCACATGCCTTCGAAGCAGATCATTTGGTGGCAGTAAGTAGTATAGTTACACGTAGAAACAATTTTTGGCTTTCTATAAAAGATGGCATTTTTTGGGGCTTAGGGCATACCTCTATTATCTTGATTGTAGGGATAGTTTTTATTTTAGGCAGATTTATAATTCATGAATCAGACTTTGAATTTTTTGAAGCCATTGTAGGGTTTATGTTGGTTGTCTTAGGTTTTTGGAGGCTATTTCAAATTAATAAAAGTAAAGAAAAGCACCAACACAATCCTGATGGCTCGCACAAATTGGCCTACGGTATAGGAGCTGTGCATGGTTTGGCAGGCAGTGGAGCGGTGCTTTTAACGGCACTGACCCAGTCAAAAAGTAGTTTTGATGGATTACTCTATCTTCTTATTTTTGGAGTAGGGTCTATATTGGGTATGATAGTGGCTGCTGGTATTTTTAGTATACCCTTCTCTACTAAAATCATGAACAAAAAGTGGATTCCGGTATCACTGAGTATAGTTTCATCGCTTTTATGTATTTTTTTTGGAAGTATAATCATGTATAAAAACCTTATTTTATAAATGGAAACAAACTACGATGAGACCGAATTTGTGGCCTATGCATTAGGTCAGATGGATTTGAAGATTTTGGAACGAAAGGGCAATGTCTTTGAATTAGAAAACGGCTTTACTTTGGAGGTAGAACGAAAAGACTTGTATAAATTATCCTCCGAAGGTTGGGTGATTTCACCATTTGATGATATTGGTCACTTGATTGATTTTGTAAAGAAAAACGCTAAATCCACTTATGAAGGATAGATTTGAAGTAAATATTATAGGCCTATCGGAGAGCGAATCACAGAAAGGTTACTATGTTTTGGTTCTTGAAGAAATTATCAGTAAAAAGAGGATTCCGCTAATCATTGGACAGTCAGAAGCCCAATCGATAGCTATTTTTATGGAAAAATTATTTCCCAGCAGGCCACTCAGCCATGATTTGTTCAAGTCTATTTTATTGTCCCTCAACGCCACTGTAAAAGAGGTTTACATAGAAAAAATAATAAATAACACTTTTTATACAACTTTAGTCATTCTTGACGCCAACCAAATCACCCATGAAATAGACGCTCGCCCCTCCGATGCCATATCCTTGGGTTTAAGATTTTCAAAGCCCATTTATATCAGCCGTGAGGTTTTTGAATCAGCTGCATTTGAAGTAGACGAAAAAGGCCGAGAAAAAAAAGGGTCTTATGCAGAATTCAGCATTAAAGAGCTTGAAGGACTTCTCGAAAAACTCATAAAAAAAGAAGATTATGAAAGTGCAGTGAGGGTGAGAGAGGCCATAGAAAGAAGGAAGAGTTTAGAATAATTATTAATTTAAATTGCCCAGCTTATTGATATTGTTTTTTGTTGAGTTTTGAGTTAAAACAGATATTTGATATTCTTTAATTTTTGGGGATAGTTTTGAGAAACATTCGAGAGTCACTTTTATTTTTTTTGTCAATTATTCAATACAGACTATTCAAATTGGAACCAAAAAATAGGTATTTCAGGCAGATTTGGATAAGTATGGTGAGGCGTTACGTTCATAAAATCCTACCCGCTGTCGGGATTGTTACTGGTTACGAATCATAGGTCTTATCAAATTCAACGGTTTTTAGTGATGTATTTTTTTAGATGGTGAAAAGAGATTGCTCTAACTAAAGAGGCCTAAGGCATGGCTTTGGGGTATTTGAAGAGTAAGTTTTGAGAATTAACCAATTGTTGAAAAAAGGAAATGATGGATACGCATCATTTCCTTTTTTTGTTTGTCTCAATCTAATTTGTAAACGATTGGCATATTATAATAAACTCTTACGGGTTTGCCATCTTGTATTCCAGGTTTCCATTTGGGCATCATTTTTAAGACCCTTATAGATTCTTCCTCAAGGCTTTGACATAAGCCTGTCAAAATTTCAACTTCACCTACCGAGCCATCCTTTTCTATTACAAATTTTGTAAACACTTTTCCTGAAACATTTAATTTTTGTGCAAAATCAGGATATTTGATATTTTCACCTAGAAACCTATATAAATCGGCTGTAGAGCAATCTTCATCATCTATTGAATTTTTATTTTTTCTTTGAGAAGTTCCAATAAAGCAAGGAGAATGGTCCACGGTGTTATAAATCTCAGATTTGTCAATTTCATTACTGATTGAGCCATTTTCCGAATCTGAAACTAGTTTTTTTTGGTTTGATTTAACCCTCTTTATTAATTTGTCTTTTTCATAAAACCATGTTTCTTCTAACGTGCCAGTACTGTCATAATATTTGTTTTCCCCTTCTGAAAGTCCCTCAACAAATATTTCTTCTTCCTTAATTTTGCCATTGGCATGATAAGTTTGCCACTTCCCTACCTTTTTTCCACTCAGGTAGTATCTTTTTTTCTCAATCTCTCCAGTAGTGAAAAAATCTTTACTTGGACCTTCTAGCTTACCCTTAGCATAATAATATAAGGACCTCACTTTTCCAGACGAATCAATTTTCACCCATTTTCCTTCCTCGTTGTTGTCAACAAAATTACCAACACTATAACTGCGATTCGAATAAACTACTCTAAGGCTTTTTCCATCTTTAATTTCAAGTTTTTTATCTTGATATCTGGTTTCTGATAATAAGAGTTGTTTTTCTGGATGAAAAAGTCGGAGAATGTATCGTTCTTCTTTTTCGCTATAACTTACCATGTAATGATACCAAAATTTTAGAGGTTTTTCTCCATCTTCGAGAAAAGGTTGATACAAAGGTTTAAAGTTATCATGGGTCTGATCAAATGGGCCAAAAAACGATTGGGAATTTGCTGAATAACTGATCAAAAATAAACATGTTATTAATAAGTTGGATTTGGTTTTCATTTAAAATGGAATTTTAATATTCTGCAAAATAAAAGAAATCACTTTCATTTTTCAAGAGGAATAGCAATAAGTTGACATTCTTCACACAAACTATTTGTATCTTGTTATTCCAAACTGCTAGCCCCTAAATTTGGCATAAAGCCTGAATAAATATCTTTGGGGAAATCATAAAAAACATATTTTAGTCCAATCCATAATTTTAGTAGATGAAATAAACATCTTATGGTTATTTTTTGAAAAAATATAAAATATCTTTGTTGGTAATACTCAGATTTTAAATTTTCGAATAAAACATAATTTATAATATGAACAGAAGAGAACTCATTCAGCGGGTTACAGTGATGCTCG
>NKIC01002218.1_pt1 | contig 17136 bp, 14 predicted proteins | sample 1173441 | NCBI WGS metagenome assembly NKIC01 (sample SAMN07190239, study PRJNA340070) | algae metagenome | isolation source: Clonal culture of Asterionella formosa BG1 isolated from Esthwaite Water | host: Asterionella formosa BG1 | place: United Kingdom: Esthwaite Water | collected 2014-12
TTGGTTCTTTGAGAAACATTGAAGTCTTTAGAAAAGGCAAAAAAGTTAAAACCTTAGATTTATATGATTTTCTATTAAGAGGCGATCTGACCGACGACATTGGCTTGATAGACCAAGATGTGGTTTTGATTCCTTATGTTGACAAACGGGTAACAATTAATGGAGCAGTTAGAAATCCTAAAATCTATGAACTTAAAAATGGAGAATATTTAAGTTCTGTCCTTGCTTTTGCGGGTGGTTTCAATGAAATGGCCTACGCCAAGGCCATCAGAATAGACAGGGCCACAGATACCGAAAAGAAAATTTTGACAGTCCAGAAAGAAGAATTTTCTAAATTTATGCTCTACAAAGGAGACATTATAGCGGTAGATTCACTTCTAGAACGGTATGAAAATAAAGTTGTAGTTTCAGGAGCAATTTTCAGACCAGGCAAATACGAGTTAGAACCCAATATGACCATTAAAAAGCTTTTGACCCAAGCGGAAGGATTAAAGCCCGAGGCATTTAAAGAAAGGGCTTTGCTGTATAGAGAAAGACCCAATGCCGACCCTGAGCTTATTTCTCTAAACCTAACTCAAATATTAGATGGTACATGGACAGATTTAATTTTGCAAAGGAATGACTCCCTAGTTATTAAATCAAATGAAGAATTAAGAGAATATAGAACCATTCAACTTGATGGAGAAATAAATAAACCATCGGTTTTAAGATATGTAGATAATCTTACCGTCTCAGATGCGATTATGTTGGCAGGAGGATTTAAAGATGGTGCTAATGCCTCCAGAATAGAAATAGCCCGACGTGTAAAAGACGACGGGGGGAATGGTGACCAAAATGTTCAGATTATTAAAATAGATGTAAGTCCAACTTTGGGTATACTTAGTAAAGATAAAAATTTTCTACTCATGCCATTTGATAGAATTTATATTAGGAAATTATCTCAATATGAATTTCAAAAAACAGTTAATATTGGAGGAGAAGTAAATTATCCGGGACCATATACCTTGGATGACAAGAAAGAAAGAATTTCTGATTTAATTGAAAAGGCTGGAGGTATAAAAGGTCAAGCTGACCTAGGTAGTGCTAAATTTACGAGAAATGGAATCCAGATGGGTATTGATTTAAAAAGGGCATACAATGATAGGTTGAGTAACCAAAACCTTTTGCTAAATCCTGGAGATATTTTGGAAATACCTAGAAGAAAAGAAACAGTAGTAATTTCTGGCAATGTTTATAATCCAATTACAGTTCCATATGAACCCTCACTAAAACTTAAAGATTATATTAGCTTAGCAGGAGGTACAAATGATTCTGCTTATATAAAGAAAATTTATGTTAAATATGGAAATGGCAGAATAAGCCGAACTAAATATATATTAGGCATTAAGTCCTTTCCAAAAATTGAGAATGGTTCTGAAATTTATGTTCCAAAACATAAAAAACAAAGATGGTCTTCAGCAGAAAGAATAGCTGTAAGTTCTGCTGTTGTTTCAATTGCAACTGTTTTGATTTCAATTGTTTTAAGAGTTATTCCAACAACTTAAATATTTTTATAAATTTTGAAAAAGAAAAGAGCATTAATTTCTGGAATTATAGAACAGTGCATATTCATTAGAATTCCTTTTGGAAAAAAGTTATAAAGTTCAAAGCATTTAAAGAAAATCACATTTTTTGAACACCGACAGAATAAACCACCTTTATCAGGGTGTTTATAAAAGGTATAATAATTTTTTTTCATAATAGTGATTTAAGTGATTCAACTATGATGATTAGGTTAGTTTAGGAAATCGAGTATGGTGAGATTAATATTTTAGGGGGGTATGTAACTTGGCAAAGTCAGCTTCTATAAACCATAAAACAAAACTTACTCAGAATGGTTGAATAAGCTAAGAATTTACAAGCAGCTAGAATATTAGGACTAACTCATAAATCCAGAAATTACCAGGCGTCAGACACAGAATTATCTGGTTTGGTTAAGGAGATTCCTCAAAAGCAAGAACAACCCATTTCCCCATCTTTAGCCTCATAGTATGTCTAGATTATGCTAATTGGATTAATTTATTTGATAGCGAGGCTATCAGTTTGTATGCTTATAATGGAATTCTTTTTTATTATGGTTCAATACTTAGAGGGGAGACTTTTATTGCAATAAAAATTACCAATGCCGTAGCAGCTATAGTTCATGGAAATCAAGATTTCTTATATTTGGGGAGTTTAGATTCTAAAGTTGATTTGAACATATCAAAAAATTTGTTGAGGGGTATGGTTCATGCAGAAAGAAGAAACTCATTAAGATTTTTTATTTGAGACTGTAGTGACCAAACTCTTACAGAGAATTTATAAAGCTTAAATTATATCAGATTGGTATCATTTTAGAATTTAAAGCGGAGGGTTTTTATGAAGTAATTTTCGTTTAATACTGCAAAAACCTAAAATGCTATATAGAAATTGAAAAAAAGTAATAGAAATAGATTCTGGTTATTTCAGACCAATGGAAGTAGAATTATTAATTGGAATACCTGTAATGCGAATGAATCATCAAACTTCTATCCGAAAAATACTTTAGAAATGTTATGTAAAGACATGTTATTTCTAGATATTGTGATTTATGAAAATCAAAGTTAATAATATATATAAGTAGTCAAAATGGAACAAAAAATAGATAGCTTTAATTTAAATTTCAAAGTTTTTTGGCAAATTTTAATAAAAGAAAAGTGGCTTATCATTTTCATTTCATCAATTATATTGATTGGGGGTGTTTTTTATTCATTTACTATCAAAGAAGAATTTAAATCAGAAGGTAAAATATTGCCTGAAGTGCAAAGTAAAGCTGGATCAATCGGGCAATTCGCTGGCCTTGCTGCGTTAGCAGGCGTGGATATTGCAGGAGCCTCTGGGGGGGGCGATGCAATTAGGCCAGATTTATACCCCGATGTCTTAAAGTCTACCCAATTTTTTCTAAGTTTGTTTGATGCTAAATTTAAAGATAAAAAAAATAATTCTATTGCTTTCAAAGATTTTTATCAAAATTCAATTTTAGATGGCAACTTGTTAGATAAGGACCAAAAATTAAACTTTCCCCAAAGTAAAAATTATATAGTATTTAATAGGCAAACGGAAAAAGACATTAAAGACTTAAAACAAAGAATTGTCTGCACTTATGACAAGAAAACAGGGGTTATTAGCATAACATCCAAAATGCCAGATCCGGTAATTGCAGCCGAAGTAACAAACTTTAGCATGAATTACCTAACTGAATATATGATAAAGTATAGAACTAAAAAACTTAGCCGTGATGTCGCTTTTTTAGAAGAAAGGTTGAGTTCTGCGAAAGGGAAATATTATTCAAATCAAAATAGTAAAGCTAAATATAGTGACCAAATACCTTTGTCTTCTCTGAGAATGCAGTCAGCTGACTTAAATAGGGAAAGAATTGAGTCTGAGTATCGAATTTCTGCAACTTTTTATAACTCGTTGTTACAGAAATTGGAAGAAGCTAAGTTAAAAATGCAACAAGAGACACCTGTAATAGAAATCCTAGAACCAGCGGTTGTATCGAATATTAAAAGCGAACCTAAAAAAAGCTTAATAGTTTTAGCCTTTGGGATGTTTGGAGGCTTGATTTCATTTATAGTTATTCTAATTAAGGATAAAAATTATTTAAAAATAACTTTAGTGGAATAAACTATTTTTGATCAAAATGTATAAAATAAAAAATATTTTAATTCAATTTATATCCCTTATTTTATTTTTAATAATACTCAACGGCTTGTCATGGATTTTGATAAACTATAGTTTATTTTTTAAGCAAAAAGAGAAAAATCAATGGAAAGGAAATCAAGCATTTAAAAATAATAATTTCGCAGAAACTTTGTGGGAAGAAAATGATGCCATAAAGTTTGAGTACATGCCATTTACTGGGTGGAAGCATAATGAATTCAAAGGCAAATTAATAACAACTAATGCCAATGGGGAAAGAAACTTTAATAACAATATTATTGATAATAATAAACCAGTAATTAGACTTTTTGGTGGTTCAGCAATGTGGGGTGTTGGGGCTTCTGATGATGAAACAATTCCTGCATATGTTGGTGATAGCCTGAAATTATTTAATATTTTTAATCATGGGACTCAGGCTTACAATAGTAGACAGAGTCTAGACAAGTTAATTAGTCTATATGAGCTCGAAGAGAAGTCGGATATTGTAATATTTTATGACGGAGTTAACGAGGTATCAATGTGTGATAAAAAAACATTAATTCCAGGTCATTATGATACGAATAGTTTTGCATTAAAATATTTAGAGCAAAATGATATGACAAAAAAGATTTGGGAAGATTTAATTAATGGCTTAAATGGAACTTTTTTTAGGAATACTATCAGTCTTACACAAAAGATTAATAAAAAATTATTCCATAAAAAAGAGATTGTAAACTATTTTGGTGATTTTGTGTGCGATTGTGATACTATTAGAACTAAGAGAATTGCTAAAATGTTGATTAAAAATTGGGAAATTACTCATGATCTAGTTTCGGCAAATGGAGGAGTATTTTTCGCCTTTCTGCAGCCAGTTTCAGCTTGGCAAAATCCTAATATAGATTATTTGAACTTGAAAACTGACCCTGAGAAAAAAAAGTTACATGAAAATTTAAAAGTATTATATTCTGAAGTTTCAAAGGAAATTAAGGCAAGAAACTTGAGTTGGATTGTTGACGTTTCTGATTGTTTGGATAGTTCAAATAAATATTTTATTGATTATTGCCATTTGAATGGAGAAGGCAATAAAATCATTTCAAAAAGAATACTGCAAATAATTCGCAATAGATAGTATTTCAAACGTTAACTTAATGGATTAAGCCTTTTGGATTTTTAAAGTTTGTTTGCTATTAGAATGTCACATTTATTAAGTCTTCTAAATGGAATATGCTGGAGAGTCTTAGGAATAATATACAAAAATTAGTTGTTATTTTGTCACTGGGAATCTAAAGTAATCATTTTTAATTGGTTTTTTCGAGGTGTTTAGTAAGATTCTTGTATATTTTTTTCATGAAAGATTATGAATTAGAATACTGAATTATATGCATTAAAGAAGTAAAAGCATGTATGATATTATTGAAGAACAGTTTTTAGTATTTAGATCTGATAAGGAAGACAAATTGCATCAAAGGGGAAAAGTTTTTTGGCTGACAGGTTTGTCAGGTTCAGGGAAATCTACAATTGCTAAAAATCTTGAAAAAAATCTTTTCATTAAAGGTTTTAATTGTATAACACTAGACGGGGATTTGTTAAGAAAAGGGTTGAATAGTGACTTGGGCTTTTCAAAAGATGACAGATATGAGAATATTAGAAGAATAGCCGAAATTTCTAAAATTTTGGTTAATCAGGGTTTAATAGTAATAGTAAGTACTATTTCTCCTTATGAATCATTGCGAAATTTAGCAAAAACGACAATAGGTGAAAAGGATTTTAGTTTAATACATATTGTAACTAGTTTAGATACTTGTGTTAAAAGAGATGTTAAAGGACTCTATAAGAGAGCAAAAGATGGTTCTTTGTTGAACTTTACAGCAATATCTGATAATTTTGATACTCCCAATGACAATACTTTTTCTATTTCAGGAGAGGAAGGAAAGCTGTTGAGTTCTATTAGTAAATTGGAGGATTTGGTAATAAGATTATGCAAAAAAGGAATGTAATCGTTGTTTTAGGCATGATGAGGTCTGGCACCTCTTTTTTAGCTAATTGGTTAGTAAATGCTGGGTTCAATTTAGGAGAAACATATATTAATCCTGATAAAATTTGGAATGAAAATGGTTTTTTTGAAGACAAAGAATTAAGGAAAATCAATGAATTAATTAAGACAAGAAATGATGGGGTTTTAAATAGGATTTTGCTAATGGATTTTGTGAAACCAGAATTAATCCAAGATGATTTTAAAAGAGCCAGAAAACTAATTGAAAGAAAAGTCGATTGTATTCAATGGGGATGGAAAGCTCCATTCACATGTATGGTATGGAATGATTTATGGTATCCATTATTGAATCAGTTTTATCCTAAAAAAGACATATTCCTCATAATTACCTATAGACATTATTCTGAGGTAATAGAGTCTCTTGTTAGGGTTAATTCTCTTTCTAAGAATTTCTTAGTGAAAATTCATTTTAGATGTTTCAAAAATTATTATGCCAACAAGTTTTTGGATATGTGGCTTTTGTATAACAAAGAAATACTTTATTTTATAGATAATAATCCAGATTTTAAAAACTATTGTGTTTTAGATAATAATAATCTTGTTAAAAACTCAGCTACTTTTTTTGATTTTCTAGTGTCTAAATTTGATTTAAAGTTACAACTTCCTAATATAATGGAGATTTATAAACCCGATTTAATGGGAAGAAAGTCTAAAATTGGATATTCTTTAAAAGCATCAAAAATTAAGGAAGCTGAAATCGTATTTAAAAGACTTGAATGTATTTCAATGTTTACTAATAATTAAAGTGGCCAAAATTATAAGCAATTTTTTTTTTCTAGTACTGTCGAAAGGCTTCAATATAATTATTCCAATAGCTGCAACACCATTAATAATTAAGAATATTGGGATTGACTCTTTTGGCGAAATAGTTCTTATTCAATCAATTTGTTCTTTTTTTACAGTACTAGGTAATTATGCATTTGATCTCACAGCTATTGTTGAATTAATAAATCGTAAAAGTGATATTGAATTTAAGGAAATAATTACTAAGGTTTTAAATACCAAATTTTTTGTTTTTTTAATCTCAATTCCCATCTATTTCATTATTTCCTATTCTTTTTTTGAGTTTCAAAATGGAATTATTTTTATTCTTTCGAGTTATTTAGTCGTATTTGGGGCTATATTAATACCTGATTGGGTCTTTCAATCTTTCGAAGATATGAAGTTTATTGGTATCACTAATGGGATATCAAAAGTTTTTTATATCATTACTATTGTTGTTTTATTTAAATTTAATAAATCCATATTAATACCAAATATTGTTATGGGCATCTCGAATATTATTGTTGGCGTAGTTGGCTGGTTTATCATCTATAAGAGATATAACTTTGACATAATGTCGTTAAGGTTTTCGATGGAAATAATTAAAAAAGGTTTAAAGGAAAATAAATCTGTCGCTTCTAGCAATTTGTTAGTAGCCTCTTATGGCTATTCAGGAGTAATTATTTTGGGTACATTAGGTTTGAAATCTGAGTTAGGTATCTATGGAATTTTGGAAAGAATCATTGGATTGTTTAGGTCAATGGTGGCATTAATTGGTCAGTCAATATATCCTAAACTGTGCTCTCTAAAAGACACCCCTTTTCTGATTCAAAGTTTCCTTAGAAGTAAGTTGAAATTTTTTGTAGTTCCATACCTTTTATGTTGTGTAATAATTATACTCTTCAATGATTTAGTAGCTGATTTTTTCATGATTAAAGATGATAATTTTGGAATTTATTTGTTTCTTTTTATAATTTCTGCAATTTTAGAGATTTTTATTATGCCGTTTTCTTTTACAATATTAGCACTAAATAGAAAGCTAGCCATTTTTAAAATAACGCTAGTTTTTACTCTTACAAATCTATTGCTAAATATTATTCTTATAAAATTGTTTAATATAAATGGAATTATTATCTCTTTTATTGTCACGCAACTAATATTACTTTTTATTTATTACTACTATTTTTATAAATCAAATGATAAGACATTTAGGTAAGATTTTAATAAATGTGGGGGTTAACCCTTTGTTGATGATAAAGTCAATAAGGGGTATTCCGCAATTTGTAATAAATTTTTTTACTTTGAAAAAGCAACTAAAGGAAAGCAATGAATTTAAAATTAAATCTTTTTTTCCGCAATTAGCTGATAGGTTTATGGAGGGGGGGGTAATGCGTGGACATTATTATCATCAAGATCTATTTGTAGCACAAAAAATCTATGATGCAAATCCAAATATTCACGTTGATATTGGTTCTAGAATAGATGGATTTGTCGCCCATGTAGCATCCTTTAGAGAAATAAAAATTTTTGATATAAGAGATACTTCTTCGAAATCAAGAAATATTGTTTTTGAAAGAATAGATTTTACCGACACATTAAATGATCGATACAAAGAGTCAGTTGATTCAATTTCTTCATTACATGCCATTGAACATTTTGGTTTAGGTAGATATGGAGATAAAATTGATGTTAATGGACATTTGAAAGGCTTGGAGAATATTTATTTTTTCTTAAAACCTAAGGGTATTTTTTATTTTTCAACTCCAATTGGTTCACAACGAATAGAATTTGATGCACACCGTGTTTTCAATGTTGGATATTTGTTGAAATATTTTGAGGACAAGTATTCTGTTGTTTCATTTTCTTATGTTAATGATGCAGGTGAGTTTTTTGAAAATGTCCAGTTAAAATTAGATGATATCAATATTAACTATGGATGTATGTATGGTTGCGGGATATTTGAACTTGAGAAAAGATGAATTCAAATACCTATCATCCATTTGTTTCTGTTTGTATTCCAACCTATAACAATGCTCCTCTTTTTGAAAGGTGTTTGATTTCAATATTAAAACAGAGTTTTAGTGATTACGAAATTATTATTACCGATGACAGTACTGATAATATTATCTCAGATTTAATCTCCACTAAATATTCCCTAATTCCAAATCTTAAGTATTTTAGAAATTCACCTCGTCTAGGCTCTCCGCTTAATTGGAACGAAGGTTTAAGGAGAGCTCAAGGTCTTTATATAAAAATCATGCATCATGATGATTGGTTTGTTTCTTCAGAATGCCTTAAATTATTTGTAGACAGTGCTGTTAGCTCTGGGGCTGAATTTGTGTTTTCAAATTGTATAAACGTTTTTCCTAAAAGTGAAAAAAAACATAAAATAAGGAAATCAGTAATACACAAATGGGAACAAGACTTAGAATTAATTTTATTTAATAACTTTATCGGTGATCCAAGTGTAGTTTTATTTAAAAAGGGAAATGTTTTATTTGACGATAAATTTATTTGGTTAGTGGATGTTATTTTCTACTATGAATATGTTAAGAATCTCGGTATTGGCGGCAAAATATTACATATTGATGAATATTTAATTAACGTTTCTGCTGGACATAATCATCAAATTACTAACACAAAAATCTCTAATGAGGTTTTAAGATTTGAATATAATCTTATAGACCAAAGATACTTTCATAAAAATAGCCTTTTATGGAGTTTTATTTTGACTCTTTTAACCTTTGAAAATAGAACAAATAATAAAAATTTAAAGTTTTTGATGAAAATGCTGACGAAGTTAATTTCTAAAATAAAATTATGGATTTGAGAGATCTTAAAGTTAAATTAGTATTAGTTTCATTTTTTATATTGTTTTTAGGTTTTTTTTTACAAACAATTGTAGGTTTGAAAATTCAATATCCTCTAGTACTTGTTTTACTAATACTAATTATATTGTTTTCATTATTGGATGGAATATTAAGTTTTTATTCTTTATATTTTCTCTTTCTAATCCCAAGTTGTATTTACAATTGGTATAACAAATCTTCATATATTAATGAATCCTTTTATTTTTCACTATTTACATATATTGTAATTCCTTTATCATTTTCTGGAAAAAAAATATTCTTTACAGAATTGGATTATAGATATTTTTTTAGAATTGTTGAGTTTTTTGTGTATTTTAATTTTATGGGCCTATGTTTTCAATTTTATGGTATTGAGAGTGATTTCTTGAAAATAGAAGGCGTTATGAATGGAGATGTTTATCATCAAAGGTACACTGGGTTTTCAGGAGGTAGCTTAGCTTTTGGTTTACTAAATTGCTTTTGCAGCATTAATTGTATAATTAAGATTTACAATAACAAGAATAGTATTTTCAATTTTTTAACTTTGATAATTTCTATTACTGGTATTTATTTTTCTTATTCTAGAAGATTCTATATTCTACTTTTAGTAATTTTAGTATTTATGCATTTTACGTTTAGTAAAAAAAGAATATCAATTAAATATATTTTGTATATTTTATTTTTTACTCAAGTTGTTCTGATTATTCTGTATTTCGCAGGAGAAATGGAAAATTTAAGTAATAGGTTGATAATGATGTTTGATTTTGAAAACGATGGATCTAACGTACTAAGACTAATTAAATGGATTGACACTTTCAATGCATTTAGTGATAATCTTTTGTTTGGAATTGGACAAGGAAGCACAAGCACTGTTGGTGTTAATATAGAAGGAGTTTCAAGTTCTGAACTATTTGTTTCAGAAAGTTATTTTTTAAAAATGTTTGCTGAAAATGGACTAGCTTTTGGATTAGTTTATGTTTTTTTATGTGTGAAAATCTTGAATAAGTTTTATAAATATAGACGGCTTAAAGACTTTACTGTTCCTTATTTTTATTTATTTTTTTTTATAGTAGAAAGTCTTAGTAGTACATCACTGGAATCTCCTTTGGGCTCAATTTTATTTTGGTCATCAGTTTCTACCTTGTTAAACTTTAAAAATTAAGCTTTGATTATTTTAATAAATTCTTCGGACAATTTTGAGGATTGCTGGCCACCTTTTTTTGAACTATTTAGTAAGTACTTTGAAAGTTACTCGGAGTATGAATTTTACTTGAACACTCAGAAAAAAAGGTTTAATTTTAATAAATTTGAAGTTCACAAACCAAATCCTGATGATTTGGAAAGTAATACTCCTTGGTCAGATTGCTTAATAGATGCATTATCAAGAATAGATTCTGAATACATACTTTACTTTCAAGAAGATTACTTTTTAGATAAAATAGTAGAAATACAATATTTAGATAAATTTGAGAAAATTATGTCAAAAAATAGTAATATTGTAAGAATTGGACTAACTCTTAATGATTATCGAGGCTCTTTAAAACCTACAGAATTTGAAGAACTTTGGGAAGCTGAAAAACACACTAAATATAAGGTTTCAACTCAAGCATCAATTTGGAAAAAAGACGCATTCCTGAAATACTTAAAAAAAAATGAAAATGGTTGGATGTTTGAAATATTTGGTTCATGGAGAACTTATAAATATAGAAAGGATAGGTTTTTGACACTTAATAGAGATTTTTTTGAAGGAAAGCCGGTTTTTTCTTACATTCATACAGGAATAATTAAAGGAAAATGGAATAAACAAATACCTGAATTGTTTAAAAAAGAAGGGTTATTGGTCGATTTTGATAAACGAGGATTTTATGATATGCCGAAAAATATCCATTATTCGAAAATTCAGGTAATAAAATTGTTGTTGAATAGGCCCTATTTATTTATTAAGGGGTTAGTAAATTTAGTTTATGGATTGTTACCTTAAGTTTTCTTTATTGATTTCGATATATGGGAAAGAAAATCCAGCTTATTTAGAGGTGGCTCTAAATAGTATAATTGAACAATTATTATTACCTAATGAGATTGTAATAGTTGAAGATGGTCCATTATCTGGACCACTTATAAGTATATTGGATAAATTTGAAAACTCTATTAATATAGAGGTAAAAAGAATAAAGTTAGAATTAAATAGGGGCCTAGGATATGCTTTAAATATTGGTATTCTTCATTGTGAGAATGAATACATAGCTAGGGCAGACACAGATGATATTCTACACAAAGAAAGGTTCAAAAAACAGCTTTCGTACTTATTCGCTAATCCTATAGTTGATATATTAGGCTCAAATATGGCAGAATTTGAGAAATCAATTAGTGATTCAATTTTAATTAAATGCGTTCCTGAATTCCATAATGAGATTCTAAAATATTCAAAATTCAGAAATCCAATGAATCACCCAACCGTAGTATTTAAGAAACATAAAATTTTGGCAGCAGGAAATTACCAAACTTGTTTATTTTTTGAAGATTACCTTTTGTGGGTAAAACTATTGTTGAATGGTTGTGTTTTCCATAACCTTCAGGAGTCACTTGTTTACTTTAGAAAAGATGGTGATATGCTCAGCAGACGACATGGATTTAAGTATTTTCAAAATGAGTTAAAGTTCTTAATAAAAGTCAAGGAACTTAAGTTTCTTAACTTTAGTCAGTTTATAATAAATGTTGTTATAAGAGCTTTATCAAGATTATTGCCCAAAAAATTAATTAGTTTTTTGTACAATGGACCTTTAAGGAAAGTAAAAACCATTTAATAAAATCTAAGCAATATTGTTTTTTTTATACCCAAATAAAAATACTTTTATATCTCGAAATATAAAAAAATAAATATCATGAAAAAAATTCTATTAGTAATCAGTATTTTGACTTTTGGAATTAGTGCTTTTTCCCAGACTGATAATGTGGGTATTGGTACTTTAAAACCCAATGAGTCTGCAATCTTAGAGTTGAATTCAACTAAAAGTGGTTTGTTAATTCCTAGATTAACCGAAAATCAGGTTTTGTCTATTGGGAAGCCAGCTACTGGTCTAATGGTTTATCAATTAGATGGCAAATCGGGTTTTTATTATTACAATGGTTTGAAATGGATTGGATTAGCTGAAGGTGAGAAATCTATTGCAGTTGCTAATCCTGACAATTGGTCTTTAACAGGAAATGCAGGTACTACACCTGGTACAAATTACATTGGTACATCTGATGATCGTAATTTAGTGTTTAAAGTTTGGAATGCCAAAGCTGGTCTAATTGACTTTTCAACCTATAATACTACTTTTGGTTTTTTGGCCGGGAATAGTAATACAGCTTCGTACAATACTTTTATTGGGTATACATCTGGTTACTCTAATACTACAGGGGGTGGAAACTTAGGTATTGGTGCCTCTTCTTTATATTCAAATACCATAGGGATAAATAATACTGCGATTGGTTCAAATGCACTTTATTATAATACTATTGGAACCTATAATACTGCCATTGGAATTGGATCCTTACAATTTAATACCACAGGTGGTGCTAATGTTGGAATTGGACCAAATTCTTTAAATGCAAATACAGTTGGAGTATGGAATCTTGCTATTGGTTCCGCTGCTTTAGAAAAAAACACAACTGGAGAATTCAATATGGCAATTGGAGGAAGTTCTCTCTTTTCCAATTTGACAGGGTCAAATAACTTAGCTATAGGTGCTTATTCTGGTAGAAATGCATTAGGTTCAGGAAACATATTCATTGGGCCAAATAGTGGTTACGATGAGTCAGGCTCTAATAAATTATATATAGCTAATTCAAATACCACTATGCCTTTGGTTTATGGAGATTTTTCAGCAAAGTACGTTACAATTGGTGATGTAACTCCCGCCCTAAGAACCCAGGGAACAGCTACAGGAGGATATAATTTGCTTGTTAAGGGTGGAATTCTTACCGAAAAAGTAAAGGTTGCTTTGGCAGCTGCTGGTACAGATTGGGCAGATTATGTGTTTGAGCCAGAATACCAAGAAAAAATGATGACTTTAGAGCAAATTGAAGAGTTTACTAAAAATAATAAACACCTTCCCAATGTTCCTTCAGCTCAGGATATGGTAAAAAATGGTTTAGATGTTAGCCAGACTTCGAAGATGTTTATGGAGAAAATAGAAGAATTAACAATATATTTAATTGAATTAAATAAGAAGATTAAAGCATTAGAACTTGAAAATTCTTTATTGAAAAAGTGAGGTTCGAATAATTTTGCATTAAAAATAAAATAAGGCAGGGATTTCAATACTTTTGAAATCCCTGCTTTCTTTGTTATAATACTTAAATTTATTATCATCATCTATGAACAAACTAATTATTATTTGCTTTAATAAAAGATGTTCCCTATTTATATACCTAATTTTCGGTTTAATACAATTTAGCTTTTCCCAATCTACCTTGATAACCCCAGGGGTTTTTGAGCCAAACATTGTTGCAAATTCAAACTCAAACGGTATTTTAATCCCTATATTAAGCAAGGCTCAAAAAGATGGATTAACTAAGGTAATTAAAGGTACTTTAGTTTATGATATGGACTTAAATTGTTTAAGTATTTATAATGGATCGTCTTGGGATTGTGTCAATAGTCCATCTAATAGTTTTGCTCCAATTTTTAATAATTTTAACTATGTACATAATCCATCTGGAAAAGCTCCATTATCTGGTCTTATTGAAGTTACCTCAAGCGAGCCTTTTAAAATATCCTATACCGTATTAGGTCAAGACGGAGAAGACTTTACATTTGGTCATGATAAATTTAGTTTTAACAATGACACAACAATTAATCTGTTCGGTCTGTATCCAAGTTACACAAATACTATTATTGTTACTATCATCACAAAAAGCGGATACCTCAACAAAAAAACATTCAATGTCAATACTCCTCCAATACCTTCTGTTGTGCCTCAACTTAATGAAATATTTGTCAATTATCTAGACAATAGTTCAATTACAAAGTTTATAATGTTCTTTCCTATTAAAACACAAGGAATGTTTAATAATATTGAAAATGGAGGTTATCCATTGGTAATTGACAAATACGGTAAAGTTAGATGGTATCTAACTTTTACTTCAGGCGTTAATTCAATTATTATTCCTTTAAAGAATGGAAATTGGTTGCTATCAAATGAGCGAGTTTTCAAAGAGATTGATTTATTAGGAAATGAAATTAGGGTTTTAAACTTACCAAATAGTTATACCTACCATCATGATGTTATTCAACTGCCAAATGAAAATTTAGTTTATCTAGGGAGTTCAAGCTTGAATAATACAGTTGAGGATAAGGTTTATACCATGAATTTTTCTTCTGGTGAAATTATTGATTCCCTTAATTTATATCCCATTTTAGACCCCCTTAGGCCCCAATTACCAGCTGGTGCTTCGTTTGACTGGTTTCATGCTAATAGTATTGTATATAATTCTATTGACAGTTCTTTTATTATTTCGGGAAGGCATCAAAGCTCTATTATTAAAGTAGGCTCTATATCGAAACAGTTAATTTGGATATTGTCTGATTCTACCAACTGGAACAATAGCCTAAAGCAATTTTTATTGAATCCTATTGGAAATGGATTTGAATATTTTTATGGCCAACACTCTGCAATTTTAAAACCAAGTGATAAAAATACAATTTTATTATTTGATAATGGTAATAATAGAAGTTATTCTGCTCCTGTTTTGCCAAATGCTAATTTTAGCAGAGCCGTTGAATATTCAATTGATGAAGCTAATAAAACTGTTAGACAGAATTTTGAGTATGGGAAGACGCTAGGGGCTGAAACATTTGCACCTTATGTTGGAAAAGTACATTATTTAAATAATGACAGGATATTTATAGGAAATGGAGGTATACTAAAAGATAATAACAATAATGCCACCGACTTTACTCCAAACGCAATTAATCAGGTTCGTTTTTTTGAAACTGATAGAACACAAAATGTTTATTTAGATATTTCAATTAAAGCTTCTGATTCATCAAATTTAATAGGATTTAGATCTTATAGGTCTTATCCATTTAAATTTAAATAGCATATTTTATCTTTAAAGTATTACATCCAAAATTTCTGATTAAATCCCTTTTTTTAATATTATGGTTAATGCAGTTGAAATAAGGATTTTAATTTCTAAATAAATACTCCAGTTTTTTATATAATATAAATCATACATTAATTTATGACGAGCGTCTTTTAATCCTGCTCCATAGGGATACATGATTTGAGCGTATCCACTTATTCCAGGTTTGACAGTATGTCTTTTTGTATATTGAGGTATAACTTCTTCAAAGCTTTCAATAAAAACTCTCCGCTCTGGCCTTGGCCCAATTAATGATAACTCTCCTTTTAGGATATTAAACAATTGAGGCAATTCATCTATACGAGTAGCTCTCATAGTTTTTCCCCAAGGAAATATTCTGTCATCATTCTTTTTTGAAAATTGGGCTCCGTTTGCTTCAGCATCCATTCTCATGGATCTGAATTTGATCACCTTAAATTCATTGTCTCTTATCCCTATACGGTTTTGTCTGAAGAAGATAGGTCCAGGTGATTCCATATGAATTTTAATTGCACTTATGAGCCAAAAAGGTTGACTAAGCAAATAAATTGTAAAGCCACAAAACCAATCAATAGTTTTTTTTACCAATCTGGTATTAAATCCAAAATAAGTAAGATTTTCAAGGTTTGGATTGGTTATAAAAACACTATCTGAAATGTAGCATTTCTTTAAAACATTTTCACAAAAATCAAAAACATTTTTAATTTGTATGTTACTGTCTTTGTCTACATTTAGTTCAAGTTTATTACCATAGTATTTTTGATATTCTGGATTATATATTATGGTAATGTTTGAATTATTTTCTAGTATTTTTTCTGTTAATTTTAAATCAGAATTGAGCTTTATACTTTCTTCTAAGGGAATAATATAAATTTTTTGATATTTACCTAATAAAATCTTAAAGTCTCTTTTTTGTAGAAAATAATCGTAATCAAGAATTAGTAAAATTCTGCCATTACAAATCGTTTTGCTCTCTAATATATGGTAAAAGTCTAGTTGATTAAATATAGTTTTGGTCATAGTCGTTGTATTTGTTATTCAAAATTATTCTATTTTATCTAAATTTTTCCAAAAACCACAAATAATTACAAACTTTTTTATTATCTGGAATTCTGTTTACCATTTCCTTTGTAATCCAATTTGTGTTCCTATATTCATTAAATGTTGTTTTTTAGCATCAACTGCCAAATTTACAATTATAACATATTTCCCAAATTGTTTTAGAATACTTTGCTCGAATGAAAATTGATTTACTTCTTTCACAAAATAATATGTACCATAGTTTTGCCTTTGTAAAAATCTCGCTTTGAAATCGAAGCCTTTAATTTGGTATATAAAACTTAAATGCAATGCTTTTACACGATTTTCAAAGTATTTAGAATTATTGATTTGGTTGTTAATAGAAATTAAAGGTGTGCCAATTCCAAAATTTTTATAAGACCAGTTGTCTTTATAGAGACTGTTATTAAAATAGTTATCCCTCCCTCTTAATTCAGGCTGTAACTCAAAGACGTCACCACCTTGATTTAGAGAGTGAAAATATTCGAATGTAATATTTTTTATAATTCCAATATTTCTTCTAATAGAAACCCCATATAAGCCGTCAATAATATTACTTAAATAATATAAAGAACCGTCTTCATAAATACTTTGCTTATATAT
>NKIC01002480.1_pt1 | contig 16393 bp, 17 predicted proteins | sample 1173441 | NCBI WGS metagenome assembly NKIC01 (sample SAMN07190239, study PRJNA340070) | algae metagenome | isolation source: Clonal culture of Asterionella formosa BG1 isolated from Esthwaite Water | host: Asterionella formosa BG1 | place: United Kingdom: Esthwaite Water | collected 2014-12
GAAGTCGATCGCGTTGGCTTGAGTATGTTTGTCGTAGATTTTGAGCGCCCGGACGCGCGTCGCGTCATCGATAGCAGTATATTGGAACCGGCGGATCTTCTCGCCGCGCTTGCCGATGAAGGTGAGGCCTCATAGCGAGCATAGAGTCCAGCCCAGCGATCTACCCCTTTGTTCTTGGTGGCTCGACAGCCTACCTCCTCTCCCAATCAAGAGCGCTTGAGATGCGGGTGGACAGCGCCGGCAATCAGGTCGTTGGCTTAGCGGGTTGAATGACCGGCACTAGAACGGCAAATCTCTATGATAGTAGGCTCGCAGAACATAAAAATCATCAGTAATCAGTTTGGGCAAGGGCCCTGATACTGCATTGATCTTTGCCATCTCTACTGACGTACCATCGCCGCCGAACCGATCGACGACCTGCCTCAGTCTGACCTCGTATTCAGCAAAATCCAGGACTGTGATGCCGGAGTGATCTAGCCATTCCGACTGTGACCGATAGAAACTGAGATTGCCTCCCCGCGGTTGGAACTGCACACCGGGAACAGTGGGCGGCGGCAATGCCGCAAGTATCTCTAGCGGGGCGATGCTGTCGATCACAGAGCGAAGATCTTGAACGATGTTATTGGGATCAGTCTCGAACCAGCAGGAGTGCGGCTCGATCCCGACAAACCGCTCCGGGAAAAGCTGTATGAACGAGTTCGGCAGGCCGCGCTTGTGGAACTCGACCGCCGAGCAGAACCGCTCGACTGGATTCCGCCAGAAGGCATAGATGGCCGTCGGCGCGATAGCCTCACCTGGGAACCGCGCCTCAGCCAACCGGATCGCTTCCGGCACCGTTGGGTGCCGTCCCATCTCGGCAACCAGATCGACCCCGATCTGGCCAAGTACAGCCCGCGCTGTTTGCGACCCGTTCTTTGGCACGCCAATGAACAGCGTCTGTCGGTCATGCGAAATGATCATGGGTCAGATCCCGGTCGTGGTGTTGGTATAAGAACCGGCCGCAAAGCTGTAAGACGGCGTGCCCGCTGTCAGAGTGCGGCTCAGCAACGAGAAGCTGCGGAAGGACAGCGACCAGAAAGTGTTGCCAATGCTGGGCGACGAGGCGCTGTAGGTCACGCCTTGCGTCGAGGCTCCGGCTACTGACCAGGTGCCGGTCTTTGTTCCATCGATGGGCACTTTGAAGATGGCGCCGCATAGATCCATGTACCCGTAGGGCGAGAAGTCCATCATCGTGTAGATCGAGAACACCATGGCGGTAGTGCTGACCGCCAGACCGATGAGGCTGAACGAGTTCGCACCATTGCTCGTGTCGAGGCTGATGGAGCGGGCCAGCAACAAGGTGCCGTCGGTCGAAAACTGATAGATGTCCGACCCGGCATAGATCGGCGCAAAAACCCGCAGACTGCCATCCGGCCCCAGGTTCACCGAGCCACTGCCATAACTGGATGGAAGGGACAGCTGCCACTGGATGACAGCGCCCGAACTGATCTTGAGCAGACTGAGCGTGCCGTTGATACCGGCCAGCCAGTAGATATTGTTGCTGCTGTCGACCGCAACGCCATAGCCGTAATCGTAGCCTGTGCTCCCGATCGACCGCTGCCAGCTGACCGATGAGGTCGCCGTATTAAGGACGGTGATCAGGGCGTCGATGTTGCCGGCTGTTGAGGTAGAGGTGTTACCCGAGAGGACGAGCAGGCTCCCGTCCGGGCTCAGCGCCATCTGGCTGGCATATTCATTGCCGGAGCCGCCGATCGAACGCTGCCATTGCAGGGTGCCGAAGCTGTTATACTTGGCAATCAGCGCATCGGCGTTTCCAGAACCGCCGCTCGATGTTGAATAGCCGGCCACATAGACGTTGCCGGATGCATCGACCGCCCCATTGTACCAGAGTTCCTGTCCCGAGCCGTTGAGGCTGCGCTGCCATTGCAGGGTGCCAGAGGTATCGAGTTTGGCCAGCCAGCCAAAGTAGTTGCTCGAGTAGTAGGCCCCGGCAATGTAGACATTCCCGCCGGCATCGATCCAACCGCCATTGATGAAAGGCCCAGAGACGTTTCGGGCCCAGAGGAGCGCGCCGTCACGGTCCCATTTGAAGACCGCGCTGGTGGCGCTGGCGTAGATGTTGCCGCTGCTGTCAGTGCCTAGGATCAGGAAATTGACCACGGTCGAGCCAAAGGTCACATGCCAGAAGCTCTCGTTCGACTTCCCGTAAAGGCTGGAGAGCGAGATCGGTCCAGATGCGGCACCAGCCAACGTCCGCACGGCCGCCTCACCGAGCGAAGTCGTGGTGGTCGATGTGCGGCCGAGTTCCACCGCGACGTTGCCGAGCGAGATGGGCCCCGAACTCTGCAGCGTCATGTCCGCGCCTCAAGGCGTTCGACCTTATCTGCAAGTTCCTTGACCGCCTCGATCAGCACGCCGACGAGATTGCCATAGGCGACAGACAGCAGGCCATCCTCGTGGGTCATGACTGCTTCGGGCACGATGGGCGCCAGTTCTTGTGCGATGAGGCCTATACCGCGGCTGCCTGTATCGCGCCGGGTGAACGTTACCCCGCGAAGCTTACAGACCCGGTCCAGCGCGCCAGCAATGGTCTCGACGTCCGTCTTGAGGCGGGCGTCCGAATAGGCGGTAATGTCACCGGTCGCGGTGATCGATCCCGATACGGAGATGCTGCCTGTGAAGCTATCACCCGCCTTATTGGCAGGTGTAAAGCCCAAAGCTCCGGTCACATCTGCGGACGCGAGCGATGCGCCGGTTGTCACCCGACCTTTCGCATCGACCGTGATCTTTGTGTAAGTCCCGGCCGTCACGCCGCTATTGGCCAGCGTCGCCGCAAACGACAGAGCAGCGGAGCCGTCGAATGCCGCGCTGGTGCCGGTCACATCGCCGGTTAGCGCAATGGTGCGCCCAGTCGCCCACCTGGTCGCTGTCGCGGCATTGCCGGTGCAGGATCCTGACGAGCCGGTGATCGAACCACTGGCCGTGATATAGCCGCTGGGGTTGGTTGAATTGTAGGGCGTGAAGCCAAGCGCCGTGGTCACCATGCCCGATGTGAGGTTGCCAAAGCCAACCTGCACCACGGTGCCGCCAGCAGTCTTCGAGTACAGCCTCTGATCGGCCAGATTGACCGCCAGTTCGCCCGCCTGCAGCGACGCAGCGGCAGGGACGCTGGACGCGGTCGAGGACCGTTTGAGCAGGATGGTACTGGGCATCAGAAGGTTCCACCATCCAGCGTCACGCCATCGATCGAACCACCGGTGATCGCGACATTGCTCGCGGCCTGAGTGGACATGGTACCGAGCCCGGAAATGTCAGTGTTGGGGATCGTCGCTGAAGCCGTAAATGCAGAAGTGCCGTTGCCCTTGAGGTAGCCGGTGATCGTGGTGGCCCCCGAGCCGCCTTTGGCCACGCCGAGCGTGCCGCCGATATTGCCCAGCGTCAGGTTCGCTTCGTTGACATCGACAGTTGGGTTGCCCGCCACACCATCGCCATTGGTGATGGCGATCTTGATCGAGCCGGCCGTCAGGGTGCGCGCTGCCACGGTTCCCGCTGCCGTGCGGGCGATGATCCCGTTGGTGGCAAGGTTATGGAGAGCGAGTGCTTGCCCCGTCAGCGCGACGCTATCAGCAGCAACGGCAATGCCGGTGCCAGCACCTACGTCGATCGTGTTGCCAGTCTTCGTGAGGCCATTGCCAGCGACGATCTGGCCCGCGCCATTGAACTGAACGAAGGTGATAGCCGTGGTGCCCAAAGTTCCGCCAGCATCAACCGTGCAGAGATAGCCGACGTCGGCGTTCACCGTACCCTGTTCGACAAACAGGTAAGCCGAAACATGCTCGTCCCAGGTCGAGAGATCGATCGCGCGCGCCCAGGCGCCAGAGGCAACGACGTAGACGCCGTTCTGAGACGGCGTGGTCTGATCCTTCACCAGTACTCGGTCGCCGACCGCGAGCGCCACGCCGTCGATCGTCATGGTGCCGGAAAGCGAAGCGATGTTCGCGGTCGAGGCGCCCTTGACCGAAGTCTTGGGATCAAGCCCCTGGACAGTGAGATCGACGTAGTTCTTGGTGGCGGCGTCCTGTGCGCCCGTAGGGTCCGCAAGCCCGGAGATACGCTGGCTGTTAACATCCACCGCTGCCGTGGGTGCTGCCAGCTGGTCGAGCCGGTTTGCGCGAACCCGGGCGTCGGTGAAGTAGAGGTTAGTGCCTTCAGAGACGTCGCTGGTGGAGATCGTGATCGCGCCCGTGCGTCCAGCAACCGAGGTCACCGGGAAGGTGATCGCAACATTGCTCGCTGCGGTCACGCGCCCCTTGGCATCGACCGTGACCTGCCCGACTTGGCTGGCCGAACCATAGTTGCCTGCAGTGACGCCGCTATTCGCGAGGGTCGCGGCAATGGTCGCATTGGCGGTGCCATTGAAGCTTGCTGTGCCGCTCACATCGCCGGAGAGGCCCAGCGTGCGCGCCGTTGCCAAAGCCGTGGCAGTTGCGGCATTGCCGGAGATCGAGCCAGCAATCGTGCTCGAAAAGGTCTTGGCCCCCGCAATGGTCTGGTCGCCTGAGACCGAGACAAAGCCGCCTGAACCGCCGATAGCGATGACCGAAGTCGCGGTGCCGCCAGCACCGCCTGTGCCAGTGCCGTAGTAGAGCGTGTTGTCCTGCTCGTTGAAAGCGAGCTCGGCATTGGCAAGCGATGCAGGAGCACCGGCACCGCCGCCAGCGGCGCGGCGCTTGATACGCAGGGTATTGGCCATCAGAAATTACCTCCGTCGACCAGTCTGGTCGCTTTCTCGTTGATCCATGTGTTGGTGGGGGATGAGTAGGTGAGGACGTCGCCGCCCTCGGGCAGGCTGAGCGCCACATCGGACAGGTCAGTCAGTGCACTGAGCGGTCCAAGCGGTCCCGGCGGCCCTTGAGGTCCGGCGGGCCCGCGCGGCCCGGAGATCCCGGCGCTGGAAACATCGAGGGTGATGCTGGTCCCATCGCTCTCGACGAGGATCGTCTGGACCACCTCGACGATCTGCAGCGCGGCCGTCATTCGACATCAAACGTGATGGTCGGCAGAACCTCGCGCTCCCCACTGTCGTTTTCGAAGCCGAGCGTCAGCCAGACCTTACCTGCTCCGGGCGCCAGAGGTGCTGTTTGCTCATCGGTCCACAGCACTTCGATCTGGCCGCCGGTTGCGGGAGGCAGAATGGCAAACGAAGGCGGCGCGATGTTGGGGCTTTGGTCAATGAGAATGAGCGTCAGCCCGGAGAGATTCCGGGCAATCCCGGCACTCTGGTCTGCAAAGAAAGTGGCGCGCACGCGCTTGGTGCCGCCCCGGCGGATGGTAAGCCTGGTCATGCCTGCACCTGTTTGGAAATGGGGTTGGCGGAGGCCGGAGCCTCCGCCTTTATTGGGCCTTCCGTGGTCAGCCGATCCGGGTGGTCGCTGTCTTGCGGAACAGGACGCCGCCAATGCCGGTGAGTGCGAGCACCACGGTCAGAACATCGGTCTGGCTGAGGCCTGCTGGCAGGATGCCGATAGCGCCGGCAACGCCCCAGAAACTGCCAATGATCCCGGTCCAGATGGCCTTCGAGGTCCACCAAGGTTTGAGTTCTTCCATTACATGTCTCCAATAAAAAACCCGCCAAAACGGCGGGCGGTTGATCTTGCTTACCCGGGTAAGCAAGCTGGTGGCCGAGCACTCAAGCTTCGTTGGCCGAGAGTGCGCCGGTGGCTGCAAGCACCACGGGCACGGCTGTCACAGGCACCTTGCGATAGGGAGGCCGGCGCACGGCAATGCAGCGCTCCTTGGCGATCCGGGTGATAGTCACGCCGTCAGACTGGTTGCCGCCAAGCACATGGTAGGCGCCGTAATCTTCGCCGACATAAAGCCCGACATGGCCCGATGCCTGACCGCGCCGGAACACCAGGACGTCGCCAAGCTGGCCTTGGTCGGCTGCCTTGCCGAACTTGGCCCAGTTTCGGGCCCAGAGCGCCCCCTCAACGATGGCCTTGCCGCCCCGTTTGGCAACCACGGCCATGAACAAGCCGCACCAGGGGATGGCGTCAGCGGTGAAAGTCTTGGCAAGTCCGGTTTCCTTGGCCCAATCCAGAATGATGGGATTGTTGGAAGGCCCTGAGACTTCAAGGGTGCCGTAGAGTTTGCGGGCCTCGTCCAGCATCCTGGGCAGCGGGCGCAGGTCGTCGATCCAGCCATAGGCCGGTGGGAGCGGGTTCATGGGGTAGATCTCCTGTGGGAGGTTAGCGGCCGTAAAAGCCTTTAAAGGCAGCCGTGATCACCGCGATCGCAGCAACCAGCGTCGATAGCCATTTGACGAACCGGACGACGCCGGTGGCGGTATTCCAGGCATCGAGCAGATCTTTGAGCTCTTTGCGGACGGCCTTCAGGTCCTCCTGCATGGCCTCGAGGTCGGCCCGGATCAGGGCGATTTCGACAGCAGGGTCGCGTTCCGGATTGTCTGCCATCATCAGATCCGCCCGATGATCGCGATGTCTGACGGGGCAATGTCCAAGACATGCCCGGCCACCAGATCAAAGTCGGTCTGCCGCTGCCGGGCGCCCGTGACATAATGGACAAACAGCGCGTCGGAACCGAGGGCTGCTGATCCGGTCACCACCTCGAAGTGGTACTGGATGCCTGGCGTCCGCTGGAATTTCTGCACCACGCAGCACAGCGTAAAATCATCGTGGAAGCAGCGGGAAAACTCGCCGGCTGGCAAATAGCCACCGCCATTCTCGACGTTATGGCAACCCGGCGTCCACACCTGCGTAATCGGGCCATCAGGACCCTCGAATACATATTCTGCCCATCCGCTGACAGCCACAGACACATGCTCACACAGCGTCCAGGCGACCCCTGCATCGAACATCTCGGCGATGGTGGGATTGAGCTTTGGCGGCACGAACTCGAGCATCGGCCAGAGCCGCCAGGAGTTGGCTGCCCGCCGGAAGGTGAACCCGTTTTTGAAAACCCCGTAGTTCACGTCGAGGTCGTCGTTGATAACGATCACCTCGTCGGTGACCGTGGGCCGGCGGTCTGACTGCATGTGTTTTCCCCTTAGCTGACCGAGACCGACACGACTTCGCGCAGCGTATGCGTGCCCGACTGGCCGCCGGACGCGGCGATCGCAGCCCCGCCTTGGCTGGCTGCAATGTTGAAGGTGTCGGTGGAGGCGTTGATGACGAAGTAGGTCGTGTTGGCGAGGATGCCGCTCGGCAACGCCCCGCTGGTCACGAACTGGACCTTTTTGCCATTGGTGAGGCCGTGCCCCGCCGCTGTCACCGTTGCAGGGCTGGCGACGGTGATGACGGCCGATCGCGGCAACAGGGACGCAAATGGGTTGCCGCTAAGAGCACCGTAAGCCTCAAATGCGGTAATCGGGTCCTTGTAGCCGTAGCGGGTGCCCGAGCCCGAGCCGGTAAAACTGATTGCTGCGCCGCCGGGGGTCGCGGCGATCTTGAAGGCGCTGGAGCTCACCACCGACTGCACGAAGTACATCGTGAAAGCCGTTATCCCGGTGGGCATGCCGCCGCTGCAATAGAACTGAACCGGATCACCCACGGCGAGGCCATGTGAGGTCCAGTTGATGTTGTTGGTCGGCGACGGGCTAAAGGTGATCCCGGTCACAAAGGTTGCCCAGGCGATCGAACCAGCACTTAAGTTGAAAATGGTGCCATTGATGCGCAGGCGGCTTGGCTGAGGCGCCGCATTATAGCCGTCCAGGCCGATCAGCGTCCGCGACGTTGCGGAATAGAAATCGTAATCATGGATGACCGCACGAATGGTGCGGCCCTGCCAGGTCGCTGGCGTGAAGTTGCCGCCGCTAAGCGAGGTGAAATAGCCGCCATCAGCGCCGTATTGCTCACCAGCGCTGTATTTGTCGGCAAACGAGTAATAGCTGATGGGCAGATCAATCTGCCGCTCGTCACCCCCAGAACCGAGCAGGATCCCAAGCACGCCCGACATCAGCTGATACCTGTCCCGGAGACGAACCAGACATTGGTCTCGACCTTGATCAGCGTGGCCATACCTCGCACGGCCAGTGTCCGGTTGCCCGTGCTGGTGGTGCCGGCCTGACAAAGCGTGACACCTGCACCTTGCGCTATTGCGATGGCCGCGCCGCCGTTGTTGATGATGGTGACGGTGGTGCCAAGCGGGAAGCCCACAGTGCCATTGGGGGGCACAGTGATCGTCTGGGCCGCGGAATTCAGCGAGTAGATGTGCTTGCCATTGTCGGCTGCGACCAGCTGGTAGGACGCGCTCTGGGCGTTCTGCGGCACTTCACGAAAGCCAATCGACCAAGCGGAACCGCCGGCGTCGTTGACGGTCGATCCGGTTTCTGCACCCGAGATCGTCTTGTTGGACAGCGTCTGGCTATCCGTTGTGCCGACGATCGCGCCTGATGGCACCGCCTTGCCGGACCATGAGGCGAGCGTCGCGCTATAGGCCTGAACGTTGCTGCCGATGGCGAGCCCGAGATTGCTGCGGGCGGTAACCGCGTCAGTTGCACCGGTCCCGCCGTTGGCAAGTGCGATCGTGCCAGTGATCTTGGACCCTGCCAGCGAAGTCAGCCAAGCGGGATCGGCATAGGTGCTGGTGGTGAGCACGGCATTGCCGGAAACCGAAGGTGCGGAGAGCGCCACGGTCCAGGAGGCAATCGTGCCGCTACCGCCGACCATAGCGACATTGACGACCAGCGCCCCGGTACCGCTGGTGTAGGCCGTGATTTGGCCATGCATCCAGTTTGCCGGACTGGCCGTGCTAGTGATCGTCACCCACTGGCCCACAACGAAGGCCTTGCCGGTCTGGACCGTCAGCGATTTGGAGGCGGTGCCAATGGCAAGCGAAGTCGTGCTGGTGGCGCTGGTGCCGGGTGCGTTGACGGCTGTCGCCGCACTGGCAGCGGCATTGGTTGCGTAGCCATTGACCTCGACCGCCAGGGCATTGGCTTCGGTGCCAAAGGTCGGCAGCGCACCGAGGAAGGCGTCCGCACGCGCAGAGAAGTTCGCCGCGTCCGTCCGGGACGGCGGCGTGGGCAGTGCTGTGATAGGCATGAAGTTACCCCTCGGGGTGGATCAGGTGAGCCCTTCGATGGTCAGGCTGCAGTAGCTGACCGTCGGGTAGGCAAGGTCGATCGAGAACTCTTTGTAGAAGCCGTAAACAGTGAGGCTCTCGAAGCTTTCGGAGCCGATCCAGAGGACCGGCGAGGCACGCAGCGCTGCAAGGTTGCGGGCCACGTCATCTATGGCGCTGGTCGGCATGACGACCCGGGCGGTCATCCGCTTGGCAAAGGCGCGTTCAACCACCGAAGTGACCCCGAACTGGTCGGTCTCTTTCCTTGAATAGTCGATGATGCCGATGTCCGCGCCGTGCTCAGTTTCGCCGATCGTGAACTGCCGGCCGAATAGCAGCGCGCCGCAGGAGACCAAGTCAGCAGGATTGTCGCGCGTGATCGTGACGTTGATAACGCCGGCCTCGTAGACAGGCACGTCGAGGAACAGCAGGCTCGATTTCCGCCCGACCGGCTCGAAGAACCAGGAGAACCAGTTGTCGATGGCCGTGCCGCCAACATTGAAGCTCTGGGTTTTCGAATAGAGCTGCGTGCCCGAAACCGTCAGCGAAACCGTCGCGCTCTCCGCATCAGTATCGATCAACGCGACGCCGTCAGTGGCGCCGGGAGCCAGAACCACCTGCAGCGAGCCAGCTCGTGTCGTTGCCGTGCCAACCCGGTCATCAAACATCGCCCAGCGGTTGGTTGGTCCAATGTCGAGCCACTTGGTGAGATCGCTGGCCGGGTTAACCCCGGTTGATGCGGCCAGGGCCTCGTACCGCCGGTGGGTCGAGGTCAGGATCACCCGTGCCCCCGCCGCATAGGCTGTGCCAGAGCCCCAAGCAGCGTAGTCATTCTCAGGCGCCGTGCTGCTGGAAAGCATTGCGTCCGTGAGCGTGGTCGGGCGGATCAGCTTCATGCCGCAGTCCTGGTGGAAATGGCATCGCCATCAGGCGTAACCCGCTCCAGAATGCGCGCCGTTTTGCTCGTTCCAGATGCGATCGTGGCCGCGGCGATCCGCTGTTCGCCGCGCAGGTCAGACACCTCCTGCCTGAGCGCCTTGAGTTCATCGATCATCGCGCTCTGGCCGTCGTTGGCCTGAATGCTTGTGGAGCCCATCTGATTGGCAGCGAACTGATCCCACCAACTGGGCGTGGTAGCGGCAGATGTTGCCGCGGCGGGTTCTGCTCCGCTTGCCTGATTGATGATCGCCAATGTCTGTTCGAGGCTCGCCGCGGTCAGGCCCTGAAGCCGGCCCAGATCTTCTGCCGACCGTGCAGTGTTGGCTGCGACCGCGAGCAGAGCCTGGCTTAAGCCCGGCAGTGCCTTGGCGGCCTCCTGGTCACCCGAACGCGCCAGCATCGAGGCGTTGTTGAACGCGGCAAGGGCCCCGGCATAGTTGGTCGGCGTATCGCTCATCACGCCCCGGATCCGCTTGATCTCCGCGATCAGTCCATCGGTGATTTGGGCCCATGCATTGCGAAGCTGTTCCGCGGCATTGGCGGCGTCATCGGCTGCTTGTCGTTGATCTTCAAGCGCCCAGACCTGTTCCTGCAGCGCCTTGTTGGACATATCGATCTGGGCAAGGTCGAGCGCGCGCAGCGCTGCAGTATCGCCCTGGAGTTCCAGCATCCGTCGCTCAAGTGACAACCGCTCATCAACAATGGCAGCGGCACTGGCAGCATCCTGCGCAGCCCCCACCAGATCGGCGAACGCCGGTGCCAACTGGATCAGCGCTGCATAAGCGGCCTGTCCAGATGCGGTGGTAAGGTCCTGCGCTTCAACCAGCGACCGGAAGCCCGCGATGCTTTGCGGCAGCGCAAGCCCTAGGCTGTCAAAGACCCTGGCCATCTGCTCGGTCTGCGCCGAGGCCTGTTCGGCCTTGGTGTAATAGAGAGCAAAATACTCACCTGTGGCAGACGCCATGTCGCCGGCCGAGCCGAACATGTCGAAGAGGTTCATCTTGGCGCTGAGGCTCAGACCCTCAACTGAGGTGCCGAGCAGGCTGAGCGTACTGCTTACCGTCTCGATGCTGGAGGCGACGCGTACCAGCGTCTCGAAATAGCCTTCACCAAACTTTTGGAACTGCTCGAGCCCCGGCACCGCAGTGCGGGCGAGATTGTCGGCGGCAGCCCCGAAGACGGCGGTCAGCTTCTCTTGGATCTCGGCCCCGGTCAGGCCCTTCAAATCGATCTTGCCGATGTTGACCACAAATCCGGAAAGGCGCGACTGCACCTCGCCAAGCGACAGGCCCAACGGGCCGGCAGCCGCCGAGATCGCGCCGTAGAAGCCTTCGAAGATCAGGCTGAACTGGCGCTCGAGTTCGGCGTCAGCCGCGGTGTACTGGGTGGAGTAGCTCGAGCCGGTGCTGATCCCGAGGAACTTCTTGGTCTTCTTGATGTCAGAATAATAGCTCGCGTCAAACCCGCCCGACATGATCGAACCGAGCGACTGCGCGCCGCCATAAATGCCCTGGCCAACGATACTGGTCTTGGTGCCAAACAGAGCGCCTACGATGCTACCAAGGACCTTGCCGAGACCGCCCAGCAGCTTGGCGCCCAGAAAGCCAATGGCAGCGCCAATCGGCCCTGCGATCGCCATCCCGATGCCGGCACCAATCAGCGAGCCCGTCTTGCTGCTGGCAAAGTTGGAGATGCCAGCCAGCATTGAATTGGCCGTGCCCAAAAGCCCTGTCAGTTTGGTGCCGGTCTGGATACCGGCGGCAGAAGCTTCCATGCCGTTAGTGCGAATGATGAGATTGGTCAGTCCGCCGATATTGGCCTCGATGCTTTTCAACGAAGCCAGCATGGCAGCGGAATAACGCATGGTCAGCGTGTCGACCTCGCGCAGATGATCGATAGCCTTGGCAATGCTCTCCGATTTGGCCGCGCTATCGCCAAAGACCGTGCCGGTTCCCTCATTGGCAGGAGTGGGCTTGGCGCCGCCGCCAAAGGCCCCGCCGATTGCGATGCCGAGCGAGGCGATCACACCTGCAGTGACCGCACCGGCGGCAATATTGAGCGGGAACGGCAGCGAGCGAATGGCGTTCACCACGGCTTCAACCGCCTTGATGCCCGTTGTAATAATTGAGTTGCCCTGTTCGACGCCGGCCCGCGCGGTGTCGGACACCGCCATTGCTGTGTCGGAGGTCACCTTGGCAGCTGTCTGCGCACCGATCAGGCCGATCTTCACCGCCGCATTCTTGATGGCGATTGCAAGTTCAAAGGCACGGAACACCTTCTCGGCAGCAGCCATGGCTTTGAAGCCCTCGGAGCCTTCTTTGAAGAAGCCCTTCGCGGCCGAGGCGAGATTGCCATAGTGGTTGATCTCGGCAGAAGCCTGGGCAACGCGCGCATCGGCGTATTGGAATGAGGACCTGCCGTATTCACGCTCTGCATCGGCGACGCGGCTAGCGGCGACCACCTGCGCAGAGGCAAAACGGGTGATCTCGACGGTGATGCCGCCAATCGCCCCGCCAACTAAACCGAAAGCATCGGCCATGCCCTGAGCCGCAGCTTCAGTGGCCGAGACCATGTCCTCAAGGCTTGTAAGGAACTGCTCCTGGTCCGTTTGGGCAAAGTCAGCCTCCATCAGGCGGGTGCGTGCAGCCCGATATCGTTCCCAAGCTTGGGCGCCGCGTTCGAGCACAATCTGCTCGCGCTCCGCCTCAAGATTGGCGAGTGCCTGCGCCCGCGCGGACTGGCCCAGAAGTGCGACCTGCTGTTCAAGCGGGGCGACCGTTTGGCGAAGGAACTCAGACGCGGCGAACGCGCGAGTTGTCTGTTCCCATGCTTCACCGGCTTCGAGAATAGCGATGCGCGCCGCGTCGGTAGGCGCCTTCAGCGCCGCCATGGCGACTTCCATGCGCTTGATCTCGAGTCCGGTCTTGCCGATCTTGGCGGTTTCCAGCGCGAGATTGGCAGCAAAGTCTCGGGCAGCCTGGAGAGCACGCTCGGCCTCGCTTGCTTCGCGAGACTGACGGCCAGCACTAGCCCGGTCCGGGCGATCACCGCGGATCTCAGCCGCACTTGCAGCCAGGCGCTCGCGGGCAGCTTTCAGGCTGTTTTCCCGCCACTGTGCAGAAAAGGCGTCCATCATTCCCATGGCATCGCCAAAGGCCGAGGTGAACTCGTCCCGGACCTGAGCACCCATCCGCGCCGTCGATCCAGCAAAGCTGTTTTCCATGCGGGGCAGCGCCACACTCTCGATCTGACCGATAGTCGCAAGGCCCACCCGGTCGAGCACCGGGTTGACCCAGTTTGCCAGCCAGTTCAGCGCGGCAATCGCCTTATTGGCGAGATATTCGATGCCAGCGATAGCGAGATTGGCAGCGCCTACGGCTGCTTCACCGATCACGCCAGGCAGCGACGACCAGAGGATCCGGATCGCGTTGAACCCACCGACCCACCCAGCATATAGGATCGCGACAGCATATTTGCCGACCTGAAGGATCGCTTCAAAGGCGACGACCGCCCAATCTTTTAGGGTGGAGAAGACAGGGCCAAGGTTGAGGCCGTCCGAGACGGTGGTCCACAAACCCTTCATTGTGTCGCCAACCGTGATCCCGACCGGCCCGAGCTTCTCCATCTCCTTGGCGGTGAGCCCAAGGCTAGCGGCATATTTGTCGAGCTCGCCCGACTGTTTGACGCTGGACTGGAACATCTTGAACGCGCCGAACGCGAGTGCAGCGGCAGCGGCTGCCGCCAGCAGATACGGGTTAGTAAGCGCGGTCGCTGCCGCAGTGGCTGCCAGCCCCAGCAGCGCCCGGGCCATGCCGCCAATACCGACACCTGCTTGCATGGCGATCTGACCGATCTGGCTGCCCTGCTGCATGAACACGGTCATCGGCTTCTGGCCTGAGAACAGGCTGACCACCACATCGTTGAGCTGGTAGACGAGATTTTGCATCTGATGGCCGGCCAATTTTGCCGAGCCGCCCATGCGGGTCATTCCGCGCGAGCCGACGGCCTCAATGGCCCGGTCCGCCTGAGCTGACGAAGCCGCCACTTCCCCCATGGCGCCTGCAACCGACCGCTTGATGTCAGCCATCTCCTTCTGGAGCCGGGCAACATTGGTGATCATCTCAATCTCGAGGGTGCCGGCCTTCATTTTGCAGGCTCCTTCGACATCATCAGCGCCCGGAAGGCGTTGGTCACTTTCCGGGAAACTTCATCACGGTTGAGAACGGACGTGGCGGTCCAGGGCGGCGGATAATCCGGTTCGCGGGCGCGGACTGTTTCGGCGACGAACTCCACAGACAGGCGTCGCAGCAGGCCGATCAGCCAGGGCGGCAGGTCTAGCCCCATGCATTGCTGCCACTGGCTTATCGAGCCCCATGAGATGGGCACTGCGCCCATGGCGCCGGGATCGGTTGGGCCAACTTCCATCAGCCAGTCGATCACCCATGGGGTGCGGATGGGCGGAAAGTCGGGGGTGAGATCGTCGATGGCCATCCGCTGCAGCCGGGTCAGCGGTTCGGTGTCAGCGTCGGGTTTGGCCTGCTTGGGTGAGCGCGGCTTTGGCGCCGTGCCGAGCCAAGCCAGTTGCCGGACGTAGAGGCTCAGTTCTGACCTGAGCTCTTCGTAAAATTTGCCCAGTCATTGATGTGAGCGGCGACCTGGGTGGCAATGAAGCCGATCGAGGGATCGGCATAGGCCTTGCGGAACAGCTCCTGACCTTCCAGCCCTTCAGCGGGCGGATAGGTAAAGGCGTTGAAGCTTACAGTGCAGGCAGCCAGAAAATCGGCCTGTTCGGCAAGCTTCTCCTCGGCCGACTGGTCCATCTTCCCGCGCTTCTTGATCTTGTCCATCAGCTGGTTCTGCTGGCGGGCCTGGGCACGCTGGTAGACCTTCGAGCCCGGGCCGTAGACCGTGATCGAGAGGGGCTTGCCCTTGTCATCAAAGAGCGGGGCGTCATCGGCGCCGACCAGTTCCAAGGTGGACGTGTCGGTTGCAGCGAGTGTGGTGATGTCAAACATGGATTGTCTCCTATGGGGTTGCGATGCGGTGATTTGGGCGCCCAATCACCGCATAGTTTGCGGTGATTGTTGCATTTGCGGTGATTAGGGGTCATAAACGCCGCAAGAGGTGCGGTGATTATTGTGCGATACATTCATCAAAGAGACGACTGGCCCCGATTTCGTTGGGACGAACTGCAAATCGGCTCCAAGCTTACCGAAGTCCGCCATCGTCAAGGGCGGCTCACAGGCCGCATGGAAGCGCTTGGTTTTGGACTGCGCGATGAGGCCATTCTGCGCACGCTCACCCAGGACGTGCTCAAATCCAGCGAAATCGAGGGGGAAATCCTCGATGCTGAGCAGGTCAGGTCTTCCATTGCACGGCGTATGGGCCTTGATGTTGCGGGACTGGTTCCCTCCGATCGTAACGTCGAAGGTGTGGTCGAGATGATGCTCGATGCCACGCAGAATTTTGATCAACCTCTAACCGCTGCCCGACTTTTCGACTGGCACGCCGCCCTGTTTCCGACAGGCAGAAGCGGCATGACCAAAATTACGGTTGGCGGTTGGCGAAACAACGAAACTGGCCCCATGCAGGTCGTGTCAGGTCCGATAGGGCGCGAGCGGGTCCACTATGAAGCGCCTGTTGCCGCGCAGCTTGATACTGAAATGCAGGCATTTCTGGCATGGTTCGACGATGCATCATCGCTAGACCCCGTCATCAAGGCGGCAATTGCTCATATCTGGTTTGTGACCATCCACCCGTTTGATGATGGGAATGGGCGTATCGGCAGGGCGATTTCCGACATGGCCCTGACGCGCTCTGATCGCAGTGCACAGCGGTTTTACAGCATGTCTGCGCAAATCCGGACTGAGCGTAAGGCATATTACGATCAGCTCGAAGCAAACCAGAAGGGCGATCTGGATGTTACAGGCTGGCTGACCTGGTTCCTGGATTGTCTAGACCGCGCCTTTGATGGGGCGGAAGAAACGCTGGCTGCCGTTCTGAGCAAGGCAAAGTTTTGGGAGAAGTACAGCCCCGCAGGCCTCAATGCCCGCCAGACCCAGATCCTCAATCGGCTGCTTGATGGGTTTGAAGGTAAGCTGACCAACGCCAAATACGCCAAGCTTGCCAAGACATCGAGCGATACATCGCTGCGTGACCTCAATGACCTGGTTGCCAAAGGTATCCTGCACAAGGCCCCGGCGGGAGGACGCGGGACCAGCTATCACCTGCCAGAAGATGATTGATAAACCAGCCTGATATCGATCATCACGGCGCCAGCACCTCGACAATGCCCACGCCGGCAGAATTGGTGGTGAGTTCCAGCGTCACGGTGGCGGTGGTGATCTGGTCGACCGAGCCGACGTTGACCTTG
>NKIC01002629.1_pt1 | contig 16064 bp, 11 predicted proteins | sample 1173441 | NCBI WGS metagenome assembly NKIC01 (sample SAMN07190239, study PRJNA340070) | algae metagenome | isolation source: Clonal culture of Asterionella formosa BG1 isolated from Esthwaite Water | host: Asterionella formosa BG1 | place: United Kingdom: Esthwaite Water | collected 2014-12
ATGTGAGCGATTATCCCAACCTCATAGCCGAATTACTTAGACGTGGCTATTCAGAATCTGACATTGAGAAAATTTGCTCAGGCAACATTTTTAGAGTTTGGGAGAAGGTGCTGGCCTATGCAGGGAAGTAGGTTTCCTACTTTTGTTAGATCTTGTTGGTACTTAGTATTGATTAGAATAGTTACGAAGTATGAATCAGTTTCGTCGCCTGGCCAGCGGGGCTTTCTTTTTTTTTGAAAAAAAAGAAAGAAAAAAAACACTTTCTGTGCAATGATCCTGCCTAGGCGGCTCCCTGTAAATTTCACATTTACATTAAAGATATTAAATAGATTGGAGTGGTGAAATTTTTCAACGGACTGCACAGAAAATATAAGGAACATTTAGTATTTTATCTTATCGATAAATTCACTACTAAAACTTTAAGCGAGGCCTATTTAAGCAAAATAAGAAAATCCTCCAATTGAGTAAGTTCCATCTTTCTTTTTCTTCTTTTTGCTGGCCTGAGCTTTTGGGTTGTAGTCGAGACATTGTTGTATCCAAAAATCGAAATCGGCTTGGGTTCTTAGGCCGGTTTCATCCACTTGTACAAAGGCCTTCATGGGTCGGCCTGTAAACATCATTTCAAAGCAACCTTGCTTTTCCAAAAGTTCAAGCTTCAAGTCAGGGTCAACTCTGCACATGAGGTCATCTTTGATGATACCCACGCACATTTTATCATTCACCATAAAACACAAGCCACCCATCATGTGCTTTTCCTCTACATTACCGAGGTTTTGCAAACTTGTGCGAATGCGGTTGGCTAGGGATTCGGAATAGGACATGTTGGGGTTTTTATTAAAAGAATTGAAAAATACCTGAAATTGAGTAGGATATAACTTATAAATACTGTCTAGACAGTATTTTATATCCTAGAATATCTTGTCAATTTTGCTTCAGATTTAAGAATAATATTTTGAAATTATAATTATTATTTTGAAATTGAAAAGAAAAACCCGAAAAACCAATATAATCCATGAAAGCCACTAGAATCCTAATAGCTGACGACCACCACCTTGTCGCCGAAAGTTTGAGTATGCTTTTGGGTACGGTAGATGGCTTCGAAATAGTAGGCACAGTAAACAATGGTTGGCAGGCTCTTTCTTTTGCTGAAAAAAACACAGTTGACATCGTTTTGGCGGATTATCACATGCCCTTGTTAAATGGCATAGAGATGACCATGCGTATGAAGGACACTTCACCAAAAACAAGGAGCATTATGCTTACCATGAGTGAGGAAGCCCAACATATAAAGGAAGCTTTGAAAGTGGGTATTTACGGCTACGTAATGAAAAGTGCCGAAAAGCCAGAGTTGATAAACGCCATAAGAACTGTAGCCAATGGCGAAAAGTATTTTAGCGAGCGTATAGTAAAAAAACTGGCCGAAATACCCGAATATCAAAGCCCAAATGGCAAAACCCGAGTGGAAGACGTAAACCCACTCACCAAACGCGAAATAGAAATACTAAAACTAATAACCGAAGACCTGAGCAACATAGAAATAGGCGACCGACTGCACATTAGCAGCACCACAGTTGAAACGCACAGACGGAATCTAATGAAGAAATTGGGGGTGAGTAGTGCTATTGGGTTGATGAGGTGGGGGTTGAGGAATGGGGTGGTGGTTTAAAATTTAAATGTTATATTGATATGAGAAAGATAATTTTTGGCTTATTATTATTTTGTTATTCAGGTGTGAAAGGACAACAATCCTATTTAGAGTTTAAATCCGAAAACAAAAGAATCAGTTCTAAAGCAAATGTTTCAAAAGAAATGAAATTAGATAAAATTCAAACCGTTAATCCAGTAGAATTAAAGGGATTTGACACGACCTCCAACTTTTCAGGTACTAATATTAAAATAGCCAAAGATTACTTCAATTTGTACAAAGATCATTTGATATTGCAAATAGAATCGGCGACCAGCCAATTGGATACTGTAAAGAAAGAGCTGAATAAAAGCATTGATGAAGTTTTAGAAAATTATACAATTTCCAAGCAATCTTATTCTAATGAATTACTTGAAGACTTATACAAACGAGACTCATTAATAGAGCAGCTTCAAATAGAAAACTTAAAAACTATAAAAGAGATGACAGTTTTTAAGCTCACACTTGACTCATTAAATACAATCAAAACTAAAATTAAAAATAATAGAATTGGAAATACTCAAGAAAAAGACATTTCCGAGTTACTTGCAAAAGAATTTAAAGATTTAGACAAACAAAAAGAAAAGGCAAACAACATTTTAAAAAATGCAAAGAAAATTAGTGAGAAAATACAAATTGGATTGATGTTAACTCAAGCACCGCTTGTTGATGCAATTGATAAATATAAGCCGAAAGAAGAAACCCGAGAAAACCAAATTCAAACCCTTCCCGAATTATTGACACCTATTGGTAATGGTCTTTTAATTCCTTCTTTTAATATTTTAGGTAGCAATGAATTTGTGCGAGGAAAAATAAATGGAAATATAAAAATTTTTACGAGTGCGGCTAAAGATGAAAAAAATATTGATTACAGAAGTATATTAATACCTGAAGCTGGTAATTTTGGTATTATCATGAACGCACAAAAATATTTTATACCTGAAAAAACCAAAAGTAATTTTAGCCTTACTGGAATGATATCCTACATTCAAAAAAATAATGCGAGGGTAGATTCTAGTTTAACAGCAGATAATTCACTCAAACTTGACACGGTCAATGCCAAATATTCACAGTTTCAATTTAAAGCTGGAGCAGAATATATTTTAGTGCCTGGAGTTATTTCTGTTTATTCAGACTTTAATTTGATGAATTCAATTACTGGTATTGATGACCTCAAAGGTTCCTTATCATTTTTAAAAAATGATAATAAAAAAGGATTTTTTAACACGGGTGTAAAATTTAAAATCGCTCCAAGTCAAAAACTAAAAGCAAAGCAATCTTACCTTATTTTTGATATAAATTTTATTTGGTTAAATAAGGACAATAGATTAAATTTTGCAAGATCAAATGATAAAGTAATACCAGTAATTAAAACGGGATTTAGAATATAATTTTTTAATATTAAAAAGCAATTTTTTAAACTTAAACTAAATAATAATGGAAATTTACGCTGTTTATAATGGGGAGAAATCCTTGTTTCAAAATCAATTAGCAATAGGAGAAAATACAAATACCTACACAACGCTAACGGTTATATTTGATAGAAATGAAACTGAAATACTTCACGATGATATCGAAAAATTTGTTTTAGTAGAAACACCAATTGATGATATTGAATTTATAAAGCCCATAGGTGAAATTGCATTTTTTGATATTGAGAATAAATCAACTACAGTCATTATTCATAAGATATTATTGAACGACAATTCAGGGATTAAGTTTGTAAAAAAAATAAAAAGTGGAGGTAAATATATATCTAATGGTGTTAGAGGAGATATTCATGTGACTCGACTAGAAAATAAAGAAATATTAAATCTCACAAGGAATGAATTGATAGAGGTAAATTGTTCAGCCTCTAGAATCAAACCCTATTGTCCGCCTACACCGAAAACAGCATAAAAATAAATGCAGATTCTTTCGAAACACTCTCTTGTAATTTATTTAAACTATATTCTTGAAAATAATAAGAATAAGCATTTATTTGAAAATTTCATTAATTTGCTAGATGCGAATTTTCAGAAAATTAAAATTTATGATATTGGCCTAACAAGAAATTCAGTTTTTAAAATCGATATTAATAGTTATATATATTTTTTTAAACAATTTGGCCCAAACTTTAAAAAAGGCAAAGATTTTTTTTTGAATGAAATTCGTATTAATGATAAATTGGGTTATCCAAAAATTGTTTACCAAGACACTGAGTATAATATTTTAATTTTTGAAAGTATAGTAACCCCAAAAAATTGGACTGCAGAATTTAAGTATTCCTTAAAGAAACCGCGTAATCGGAGTTCTAAAATATTACTTCAAAAATTAGCCGCTTATATTAAAAATATTCATCTAAGTGGTTTTGGTAATTCTGAAAATCATCCATTTTTTGAAGAAGTTCAAATTATCAATCGAGAAAATATATTCTATGATTTATTACCGAGGTTTTTAGAACTAAAGAATAATAACAGCTTTATACATTTTGATTTAAAATCGGAGAATATTTTTCTGGAAAATAATGATATTAAAATAATCGATTGGGAAATGGCAGGTAAAGGAGATATTTACTTCGATCTAGTAAGAATTATTAGAACGATATGCACAACTATAGTCGATAATCACTTTTTTAATATTAGGAATAATTATACTAGTTTAAATGATGTAAAATATTTCGTTAATCTTTTTCTTGACGCTTATGATAAAGATTTGTGTAGGGAGAAATTAAATATTTTCATGAAAATTGTAAATATTGATTTACAGGAGAATGATAATTATGCAAAAAATATTGATTTAATATTGCCTTTTTCATTATGCAAGCAGACCTAGAAGAAATTATTCCGAAGATGTTTATTATTGACGAAAATAAAATAGACATTAAAAAGTTTAAAATTGAATACAACGATAAAACTTGGAGAAAACTATATGATAATTACATTGGCTATCAAGAATTAGACTTGATTGGAAAATTTGATTATAAAAATCAATTATTAAAATCCTATACTAAAAAAAGAATTTGGTTTAGAAATGTGTTTTTAGAAAACAAAGTTAATGGCTCTCAGATTATTGCATGTAAAGATGGCATTAATGTGGTAATCGAAAAAGGTGCTTTTATAGATGCGGGCCAAATTCAGGAAGACGATTATTATAACCAAAAAGAAAAAGATAAACTAAAAGATCTAGTTTATTTGGTTAATCCTAAATATTACCATTCTGCTGATGTAAATAAATTCGTTTTTTATAATGGAAACTCAATCTTAAATATTTTAGAGCGTCAAGTAGTTCGATTTTATTTTAATTTAAAAATTGAGAAAAAAGATGTTCTTGAGGCTTTTATTTTTGAATTGGGGAAGCAATTAAATAATAGATTTTTGCCATATACATGTAAAGTACCATTGGAGTTGAAAAATTTTGGTAGAAGAGATACACTGGTATTGTATATTTATCAATCGCATTTTAGTTTGGTATATGAAATAGTTTCAAAACTGTATTCATTTTTTCGTGAAAAAGATAATATTTTTCATTGTACATCTCCACTTTTTACAAAAATATTACACCCAGGGGTTTCCATTGCAGAAGACCCAATGACTGTTGAAAGTTTCGGCGAGAATAGATGTAAAGAAATTTGCGAAATTCTTAATAGTCAAAATGACAATATTTTAAGTTTAGAAAAGTTAAATGATATTTTAAAAAATAAAGGCTTTAATAAAGGATATTTTAGAAACCCAAACACACATTTTGATTACGATAGTATCATAAGAAGACAATATGCAGTTGTTAAAGGTAGGTTTCATTTTGGAAATAAAATTTACTATAAATATAACAATTTGGCTCTACAGTATGGTTTAGATTTAATTCAGAATGCAATTTGGAAAAGTAATACAGATTTTTATTGGGGGTCATATAATGAAGATGGACAGATTCCTTGTTATAAAATTTTAACTTTTGATAATGAGGGGAAAGAAATTTATTGGTTTTTGTACAAACTAATTAAAATAAAAAGCAATAGATCTTTATTTACCAATAATGTAATAGAAATAATTGAGAACAAATTCAATAATCTAAATGACAGAAGTTTATTCTCTTATTATTCCAAGAAATATGAAGATTTCTTCAAGGAATTAAATAAAGAAAAACTAAATTCTTACAAAGATTTAATATTTAAAGCAAAAAGTTTTGCTTTTATTAGTTTTGAAGAATTTTCAGAATTATATAAAGAAAAAAAATATAATTTTTTAGATAAACTTTTAGGTCAACGTTTGCCTCGCATTGATTTTCAGTCTTTCTATAGGAATAAACTAATTTATGAATCAAAAGAGGCTAAAAAATTGGCGGAGGATTTTTTTTTATTAATTGAAAAAAATCAATATCCTATTCCAAATGAATTCGGTAATTTTGAATATTGTCCCTCTTTACAAGGTAAATTAAAAATTGCCTTGCTAATGTTATTTGTTTTTTGCCCTAGTTTAGCTGATGATTAATATGACGTATTTCTACAATTGAATTCCATATTAATGAGCGATAAATTTTTACATTGCCGTTCTTCATACGTGCTTTTATACTATCCAAGCCTTTGCCAAAACTATCTCCAGTAGTAATACCAATACCGTTATCACATATTTTTAAGGTTATTTGATTATTGGCTTGTTTTAGTTCTAATAGGCCCATGTTCGCCTTTGCGTGCTTTAAAGTATTATTGATTAGTTCTAACACTATACTGTAAAGCTCAAGAGCTATTTTTTTATCTAAATTTTCAAATGAGCCTTCTTCTTTAAATTCAAAAGTTAAGGTGCCGTTTTGGTTTATTTCACTGATAAGTTTTCCCAAAGCACCAACCAAACCGTATTTTTCAAATTCGGCTGGCAAAAGATTATGCGAAATATGTCGGACTTCTTCATAAGCAGTCCCCATCATAGTTTTGATGCTCTCATAAATCTCCCTTTCCTTAAGGCTAAGTGCATCTGCATTGAGAGCACCAAGTCTCCACTTTAAAGCCGACAATGTACTACCTAGGTTATCGTGAAGCTCTGCCGCTACCCGTTTACGTTCCATGGTTTGTCCTTTGAAAAGAGCTTCGGTTATTTCGAAGTTTTTCTTGATGAGTTCTGCATTGGCAGCAGAGAGTTCTGTGGTTCTTTGATTAACTTTTATTTCCAAAAACAAATTTGATTCATTCAGTTCTATTTTTTGCTTTTGAATTAAGTTTTTTTGCTTTTTAAGTTTCCTATTAGCCATAAACAAGAAAAACCCAGTTAATGCTATTAAAGATAATATAGAAATTAAATAAATTCTATTTGATTTAAGAAATCCAATTTCTATCTTTTGGTTTTCATTTTCATATTCAAACTGTAAACTTTTTAATCTTTTTTCAGAGTCTTGTTTGGTTTTTAAACTATTTAATGCGTGATATTTTTTTAGATAATAATTTTCCTTGATTGGCTCTTTAGTTACATAAAACAATTTAGTTCCTATTTCTGCCACTATTAATTCTAAATCATTATTGCCTCCCATTTTCTTTATTTCAATTTCTGATAGTTCAAAGAATTTTTTTGATTCGGCAATTTTTTTCTTTTTCAAATAATTATCTGCTAAAGTCGCATATACAATGCTTTTGTTATATTCATTTAGGTTTTTGCTTAAAAGTTGAGTTGCTAAGATAATAGATTCATCTATTTCATTATTTTTTGAAAGTGATATTGCTAAATTTATCTTAAAATATTTTTCACTTAATTTTAATTTATGCCTATTTATTAAAGATATACCCATTTTAAATGTTTCTATGGCCTTTATATAATTCCCAGAATCATGGTATGCTAAAGCCAAATTATTTAACCCATCTACATATTCATTTTGATCATCTACTTCTTTAAATATTTTTAAAGATTCAATATTTAGGTCAATTGCTTTTTTATAATTCCCCAATAATGAATAGCAGTCACCTAAACTTCTTTTAGTCGTTGCAATACCATTTATATCATCTAACTCCTCGAAAATAAGCAAAGCTTTGTAGAAGTAGTCAACAGCTTGAAACAATTCATTTTCACCTGCAGTCCACATACCAATCTTTGATAAAGACCTAGCTTCTCCTTCTTTCCAAATTATTTTTCTGGAAAGTTGTAAGGCTTTATTAGTTAATATCTTAACTGAATCAATATTCTTAAAAAATAGTAAATCAGCTTGATATAAGTAGAAATTCACTCTCAAAGTGTCACCTCCAAAAGACATTCCTTCCTCAGGCAACTTTGCCAAAACTGCTTTCAGACTATCTAACTTTAAATTTACCTGCCCAAAACCAATCGAACCAAAAAACAAGAAAAACAAAAACAAAACGACTTTCTTCATAAAACAGGGTTAGTAGTGTGAAGTTAATAAAAATTTCATAAATGAAAGCCTCATCTACTGCCTAAACAGTACTGTACTCCCCCAAAAATACCAAAATCACAGTATTTCCTTAGCCATCCCCCCAGCCTAATTTTGATAAGAAAAAGAAAGGATGAAGAAAGTGGTCAGCTACACCATTGGATGGGATACCAAAGCCAAAGAGGGTTACCTTACGGCTGTGGATGAAGATCAGGTATCACATGCGTTTGGGCAGCTCTCCAAGGAAGAATTCAGAATCCTTTATGATTTATTGAAAGAAGACAAAGTTTTTATTGATAACAACCATTGGTTTATCAGTGGTTGGGAAACCAAACACCCTAAAAGTCATGATAAAAATCAATTACCCCCTAAGCAATGAAATCCTCTTTTTGAGAGGAGATATTAACTATACCGAGTTCCATTTGGTAGATGGAAAAAAGGTGATGTCCAGCTTTACACTTTTGAGGCATCAAGAGAAACTTGGGAGCTTTATAAGAGTAAGCAAAAACCATTTGGTAAATCCTGAATATGTAAAAGACCTGCAGCAAGTTGGTGGTCATGCTTCTTTAAAGATGGCAAATGGAAACCTTCTGAAAATATCTCGCAGAAGAATCAATTATGTAAAAAATAGTATCTCAATAATTAAATAAAACAATGAAAAAAGCAATACTCTTTTCTCTTCTATTACTGTTTATTCTGAATATTGAGGCCACTTCACAATCATCTACGATGGTAAAAAATATTTATGCACGTCCTGAATCATCAAACCCTACAAGCTTTTGCAATTACAATGGAACTTTATTTTTCTATGTAGAGGGTTCAAATGTACCATCCTCTCTTTGGAAAAGTGATGGAACTGAGACTGGCACTGTTAAAGTGAAAAATTTAAGTCAAATATCAAATTTAACAGTTTCGAATAATACAATTTTTTTCGCCGCTGTAGGGCCTTCGGGAGGAAAAGAACTCTATAAAAGTGATGGAACAGAAGCTGGCACTGTGCTTGTAAAAGATATTAATATAGGATTTTATGATTCTAATCCAAGCTCATTAGTTGATGTAAATGGGACTCTTTATTTTATTGCTTCAAATGTGTTTAGTAATAGTAACATTACCCAATTATGGAAAAGTGACGGAACTGAGGCTGGAACTGTTATGGTAAAAGATATTAGACCAGGATTTGCTTTTGAAACATATTTTGGTTTAACTAATTACAATGGCGTTTTATATTTCGGTGGAAATGATGGAATCAATGGCTATGAAATGTGGAAAAGTGATGGGACAGCAGCAGGTACAATTATGGTAAAAGATATTTATCCTGGGTCTAATTCGGGCTTAAGTTATTTTTCAAGAATTGTAAATGGATTTATGTACTTCGGAGCAACTGATGGCACTAATGGAACAGAATTATGGAAAAGTGACGGAACAGCGGCTGGTACAGTAATGGTTACTAATATTGCCATTGGTTCATCAAGTTCATCACCTAATAATTTGATTGGGATGAATGGTTCGTTATATTTTACTGCAACTAATGCCACTTATGGTAGAGAATTATGGAAAAGCGATGGAACAGCCGCTGGAACAAGCATAGTAAAAGATATTTATGCAGGAGCTTGGGATGGGATATCAGGGTATTTATTGCCAATTACAAATGCAAATGGAGTTTTGTTTTTTAAAGCAAACAATGGTATAAATGGCTATGAATTATGGAAAAGCGATGGAACAGCAGCTGGTACGGTAATGGTAAAAGACATAACTGCTGGTTCGGGTAGTTCTACATTACCTAATTATACTTTTACTGATGTCAATGGTGTTTTATTTTTTGTTACAAGCACTACTGCAGCAGGTGCTGAACTCTGGAAAAGCGATGGAACAGATGCAGGTACAGTCATAGTAAAAGATATAAGAATAGGTGTATTGACTTCTTCAATTAATTCAATAATCAATGTAAATGGTACAGCTTATTTTGATGCTAATGATAATGTGTATGGAAAAGAATTATGGAAAAGTGATGGAACAACGGCTGGAACGGAGATAGTAAAAGATATTAATAACAGTGACTCAGGTTCATTGTCTGGTAGCGGGTCTCTAATAAATTATAACAACGCACTTTATTTTAGGGCAGAACCAGTAACCTTGGGCAATCAACTCTGGAAAAGCGATGGGACTACTGCTGGTACAGCAATTTTTAATCAAATCTCTGCAAGTAACCCTTATCCAAACAATTTTGTAACTGTCAATAGTACATTGTTTTTTACCGCTACAAATGGTATAAATGGTTATGAATTATGGAAGACTGACGGTACAGTTGCAGGTACAGTGATGGTAAAAGACATCACAGTTGGGGCTGGAAGTTCAAGTTTTTATGAATTTGCAGTATCAAATGGCATTTTATTCTTTACTCTACAAAATAATTCCTTAGGTCGAGAACTTTGGAAAAGCGATGGGACAGCGGCAGGGACAATATTAGTAAAAGATATCTATACTGGGTCGAATAGTTCAAGTCCGAGATATTTAACTGATGTCAATGGAACTTTGTTTTTTGCAGCTACTACGGCCACAAATGGTGAAGAACTTTGGAAAAGTGATGGTACAGATGCAGGCACGGTATTGGTTAAGGATATTATTACTGGTGCAACAGGTGGAGGGATAAATAATTTAAATAACATAAATGGAACTTTATATTTTGGTGCTTATAATAACACAAATAGTTACGCAAATTCACTCTGGAAAAGTGATGGAACAACATCAGGTACTGTATTGCTCAAAGATGTTCGCTTAAATTTAGAGACAAAGTTCCTAAACGTAAATGGGATTTTTTACTTTGGAGTAAGCCCAAGTTTTGGGGTAACCCAACTTTGGAAAAGTGATGGCACTCCTACTGGTACAGTTGTAGTGAATTCTATAACAACCAATGTATCTCCATCATATATTGCCTCTTTAACCAACTTAAATGGGCTTATACTTTTTTCTTTGACAAAGAATACCAGTGGTAGAGAGCTTTGGAAAAGTGACGGTACTACTGCTGGAACTGTATTAGTAAAAGGTAATTATCTATCAAATGTTTCTAATGATGCGTTGGCAAAATTTGTTGTCTTTGAAGGGCTTCTCTATTTTACTGCAAAAGATGTGGCTAATGGTTCTGAATTATGGCGTAGTGATGGTACTTCTGCTGGTACTGTTTTAGTTTCCGATATAAATCCAGGTACGGCCAGCTCTTCACCATTTGAATTAACCGTTGTGAACTCAAAACTTTTTTTTGGAGCTGATAATGGCCTAAATGGTCTAGAATTATGGGTATTTCAAAATGTGCCACCTTGTGCAACGAGCCTCACGTTGATTAGCACAACAGATGATTATCCATCAGGTACAATCACAAAAGAAGCAAACGCCTCCACAGGCACGATAACAGCAACGAATAAGGTAACTGGAACCGCCAACGTAACCTACCGAGCAGGGAAAAACATCACACTTGAACCAGGCTTTAAGGCTGATAATGGGGTTGTTTTTAAGACTGAATTTGGGGGGTGTAATTAAATAAAGAGTCTGTCTTATTTATACAGCATTGAAATAGCAGTGGCCTTTGAACAACTTTGTGAATAAATACTGACTAGGCAGTAGAGATTGTTTCGAAAATACTGAGAGTGTGTGTTGTGTTGCGGTGGTGGGTTGAGGTAGTTTTAAGGGGTTGGAAAACTTTTTTTTAAGGTGAAATAAAGATAAAAGGAATTTGAAGTTGGATTTAATATGAAAAAATTTGAGATGAATAAAATGCTCAAAAACAAACAATAACATTTTTCTTCTTAGAGTCAATAAATATAGCGGTTTTCATTTGAAAAGTGGGAAAAAGTAAATTTCAAGTATTAGACTTTTGAAGCACCAAGAGAAACCCATAGGCTTTATTAGAGTAAGCAAAAACCACTTGGTGAATCCTGAATATGTGAAAAAAGTAAGTCTTGAGGGCCGAAAACCCCAAATTGAGTTATTAAATGGCAACTTTTTAACGATTTCAAGAAGAAGAATAGTACATTTAAAATTGAATTTAAATGAAATAAAAAGATGAGATATAAATACTTTATTCTATTTTTTTTGACAATAAATAGTAGCATTTGTTTCTCACAATTGATACCGTTCAATGCTAATATTAATTTAAGTAAATACAACATTTGCCCTGGAGAAAATGTTACTGCAACAGCAAATATATCCGCAGGTCCAGCTGGTTTTATCATTGGTGCTCCCCATACTTTTAATTGGTATAAAGGCACATACAATTTTTCATCTGGCGAGTGGTCGTATTCTTTGTTATCATCTGGTGCTAGCAATACTATTGTTTTAAATGAAGTATCTGATTACAAATTAGTTGTAAACAGTACTGGTAGCGGTATACCAGCAGTTGAAACATCGTTTAGTGTATCTGCGGCCTTTTATCCAGAAATTTACACGCAATTTGATTTAACCTCAGTGTGCTCAAACCAAACATTGAAAATAGATGCCTACCCAAAATCTAATCCAGATATCAACCAGGTTTATACTTACCAATGGATATTGAATAACATAGATATTCCAAACGCTACTAACCACCAATTTTTAGCCTCTGGCTCAGGCACTTACAAAGTAAGAATAAGTAATGGTACATGCTCTTTTACTAGTAATTCAAAAACTATAACAAGCTCAAATTCAACAATAAATGAAACTCCAGTTATTAGAGCCACCAATAATAACAAGATATGCTACGGGACTAATACATACCTTATTAATTCTGTTAATCAAAACCCAAATTATACTTTTAGGTGGGCAAGACTAATAAATAGTAATGGAAATATTATTGAGAACCTTGGGACTACTTATATAGAAAATTATTTTCAACCTGCTGACTCAGGTAGCTACAAAGGTTATATATTTAATCAAGATGGATGCTACGTTTCCTCTAATGTAATTCAAATAACTAAACCTGCTATAAATCCTGGATTAACTACTTTATATGGCGGATTTTGTGACTCTGCTTCGGTTATAAATACTATTAGTAATCCTCAAAACTACAATTTCCAATGGGCGGCTATGGGTGAGGTACAAACCAGTCCTACTATCTCAAATTTTACATTTCGAAAAGATACCGTTTTATTTGACAATAAAAGCTCAAACATACTTGGATTAAAGAATTTTCAAATATTACCTAGTGCTATTACTGATAGATATTTAACAAACTGGACTTTAGAGAGTTATATTTCTGGCTCTGACGGTTGTGCAGTTTTAGGTTCTCGTAATTATTATAATAAACAGATAACTGGAAATGCATTTTCAGTTCTACCGACCTCTCCGAATCCTGGAATCTTAAGAAATGTAACAACAACATCAGCAGTATATTGTCTTGGTTCACCTGTATTATTGGGAGCCAATATCAAATTTACGGTCGGTGAATTGCTAGATCCACCGTCAGGAGCAGTAGCGTATTATAAATGGACAGGCCCTAATAATTTTACAAGTACACTTAGGCAGCCTTATTTCCAGAGTATTGCTGAAAACAATGCCGGAGAGTATACGCTCACAGTAGACTATTATGGGGCTGGAAATCCCGTGCTTTGCACTTCAAGAACATTCAAAACTATTATATTAATTAAACCTTTAGATTTCTATATATTAGGGGAAAGTCCATTAGATGACCCGAAGGTTTATTGTGATGGTTCTAACTTTAATGTTAATCTATCGTGGTATCATGATAATTTCCAAAGAGAAAATGGAGACTATGGCCTGTTTACAGGTGTTTGGACTGATCCAAATGGTAATGTTAAAGCTAATATTTCAAATTCGAGTACGGCCAGTTTTAGCATAACAAACTTCAATTCCTCACAAGAAGGTGAATATGTTTTTACGGGAAATTTGGTGGGAGGAGTCTGCCCAACATCCAACATTATTTTAAAAAAGAAATTAGTAATAGCAACTGCAGAAAACATAAAATTAACACAAACAATTACACCTGATGCCTGCGTTAGTGCTGGTTTTCAATTATTTTCCAATGTTGGAAATGGAAACATTACTGCTGGAACTGCAATGAAAAAATATTCATTTACGGGCCCTGGAGCAAACTGGATAAATCAAGAATACTTCCATAATGTAGCAGTAAATTACACTACCTCAAATTTGGGTACATATCAACATTCATTACATGCCTGCGGAATCACCAAAAGTCTGCCAAGTAATCTAGTTTACCCTATAAATTGTCCACCATTAACTTCTTCTATTTTTAAAAATGAAATTGTAGAAACAAAAAGTATCCAATCAAGTTCGGCTAGCATTACTTTACCCACAATTGTAAATATTGTTCCTGGCTCTGCTATAAATATTTTACCGATAATTATTCCTTTTTACGCTGAAAACACCTTCCTTTGGAATGGTCCGAACGGATTTACCTCAACATCCAAAAGGCTTTTTATTCCTAATTCCAACAACTCTCATGAAGGGGAATATACGCTCACAAGTTATTTAGGTAGTGGTTTTTCACCAAGTACTATTGTCTCAAAAATAATAATAGGAGTAGATAATAAGCCAACAAATTTTGAAATTTCTCCTAAAGTTTTATCAAATGGGCCAATAAACAAATGCATCACCCAAAGGCTTGATTTTCAAGACAATATAAAAATTGAACCTGCCGATGCATTTGGTAGTGCAAGTTTCTTATGGACTGGACCTTCGGGTTTTACCTCTACCAATCCATATCCTGTGATTAGTCAATTACAAGCACAACAAGCTGGTGATTATAAGGTTATTGTTACCTTTTCTGGAAAATATAGTGGTGTTGATTCTGCAATTATTAATGTGTCTCTAGATCCAAAAGCAATTATAGAGGGCTCAGATTTAATATGTAGTGGTTCTAGTATTTCTTTATCAGGAAAAATACAAGATTTAGATAGGACACCTGGGCAGGCACTTACCTACTCTTGGTCTGGCCCAAATGGTTTTTCTTCAACTATTAAGAATCCAATAATTAGTTCAGCTGGTACTTTTTCATTAAATATAACAAAGACAGGTGGGGGTTGCAATGGTACATATTCTACTCAAAAAATAGTGGTATTAAACCCCAATCCCTACACTACAAAAGACCTAGAAGTTGAAAACTACTACTTATCAAACCCTTTAATTAAAAACAAAGAAACTGGAAATTATTTGCCAGATAAATCCTTTGTACTAAATGCTACTTATCCAGGAATCATAAATTCATTAGTTTGGACAGGACCAAATGGTTTTAATAAAAACACTTCACAAGCAATTGTACTAAGTCCCACTTACCAAAATCAAGGAATTTATACTATATCAGCAAACGTAAAGGCAACAGCATGTAACGGAGGTACAATGGACGTAAATATTTCAAAAACAGTTAATATTAATATTTTAGGTTGTCCAAACAATTTGTTATTGGAAAACATTTCAGGTAATATTATTTCGAGTGAAAAAATTCAATCAGCAGAAAACAGCATTCAAGCCGCCAATCAAATAATTTCGGGAAAGGTAATTTATCGTGCAAATAAATATATTTTACTTGAACCAGGTTTTAGAGCTGACAATGGGGTTGTTTTTAAGACGGAATTTGGTGGTTGTAATTGAGATTTATTATTAAATATTTGTATACGAATATATCAGAATTCAAAAATCCCATCCACCCTCCTCAGCCCCTCCACCAATTCCTCCGCAGTAGGAAATCCAAAGCCTAGACGGAAGAATTGGTCGGATTGCTCAAACCAGTGGCCGGGGCCTAACATGGTTTGGTGGGTGTTGAGGAGGGTTTCGTAGAAATTTTGGGTATCAATTGTTTTTTTGATGTGGATGAAAGCCACTGCTCCTGCATCGGGTTTTACCCATTCAAAATTGGGATGGTTTTCTATCCAGTTTTCTACTATTTTGAAGTTTTGGTTTAGGGTTTTGTGGCTTACTGAAAGGATTTTTGTTTTGGTTTCTAATGCCCTTTCCGCTAAATATTCATCTATCACTGAGTTACAAATGATGATTTGCTCTTTGGCAGCCAATAGTTTTTCCATTAAACTTT
>NKIC01002679.1_pt1 | contig 15906 bp, 8 predicted proteins | sample 1173441 | NCBI WGS metagenome assembly NKIC01 (sample SAMN07190239, study PRJNA340070) | algae metagenome | isolation source: Clonal culture of Asterionella formosa BG1 isolated from Esthwaite Water | host: Asterionella formosa BG1 | place: United Kingdom: Esthwaite Water | collected 2014-12
CATAAAGGCACTTAGGCACAAAGAAATATATATAAACTCTAAGCACCTCTGTGCAAAACTCCGTGCCCTCTGTGGTAAAAAAGGCAGGTAGTTAATTTGTTAATTCGTTAATGTGCTAATTGCTGGTTAATTATTCCACAAAGTTTCACCAAGGAGACACAAAGTTTCACAAAGACATACACTATGTTTAGATTTTTGAAACCCAATGCTTTTTTAAAACAACCGAGCACTTTTTGAAACTTTGAGCATTCTTTGTGAGCCTTTGTGTAATAGCATTAACATTGGCCTACTCCCAATTGCCTCTGCCCAAGTCACCAGCAACCTCCCGATAGCTATCGGGACCAGTAATCAAGCAACCAATAAACTAATAACCAATAACTAATCCATCAGTAACCAATCAACCAGTAACTAATCTACCAATAACCAATAAACCAGTAACTAATACACTAATAACCAATCCAAAAGTAACCAATAACTAATCCTCCCACTCCACATACCTCCGCCAATTGTGTTGCTCCTTAAAGCCCAGCATTTCGCGGATTTTGCGGTTGGAGAATAAAGCCTCGGTTTCGTCGAGTTCACGGCTGAGGGGTACATTCGGAAAAAACTTTTCGAGCAATTCCTTGTTGGTCAATACCGCACCGTTGTGGTCGTTGCCAGCATTGAAAACCTGATAACCCAAGCCGTCTTTCTTCAAGCAAAGGTCAACTATCTGCCCCAAATCACGGGCATCGATATAACAGAACGCATTGCGGCGACGGACTTCAGGATTTCTGAAATAATGCGGAAACAGTTCGGCGTATTCATGAGGCTCTATCACATTGCCGATACGCAAGGCATATATATCAAAGCCCGAGCGTAGCTGAAAGCTCCGGGCCGTTTTTTCGTTCAATACCTTAGACAAACCATAGCTGTCCATCGGGTCCACGTCATAATCTTCCTCCAATGGCAGCACTTTGGGGTCGGTGACACCATCCGCAAAACAGATGCCGTAGGTAGTCTCCGACGAGGCAATGATGATCTTTTTGATGCCCAACTTCACAGCTGCTTCTATCACATTGTAGGTACCCACCGTATTTACCCTAAAAGTCTCATTGTCGGGTTTGATGAGGATTCTCGGCACGGCCGCAAAATGCACCACGGCGTCAAATTGGGGTATGCCTTGACCACCTTCCAGTTCGTGTAAGCCTGTGTACGAGCTCATGGCATTAAACATCTGACCCGAATCGGTGATATCGGCTAGGAGGTTATGCACCCCTGGATGGTGCAGTGGTGTAAGATCCACATTCATCACCTGATGCCCCTGCTCCAACAAATAAGGTATCACATGCCTTCCAGCCTTTCCTGAGCCTCCTGTAAATAGTATTCGCATTGTATTAGGTTTGATTATTATCTGATTTTCAATTTAAGTTTAAGATAGTAGATTTTTTTTAAATTCATTAGCCATCTAATACTTCTTTCTTTGCATTGATCCCGAAAAAACAGGACACTATAATTAAGTCTCCAACTAAGAAAACCATCTCAGGTGAGTCTACCATCCATTTCTTTACAAAGATAACATGGTCTATAGGAAAAGGAATAACTCTATTTTGGTCTTCTCTCAAGTTCCTTTCTGCATTCCGGCCAAAACCTTGGTTTATAGCTATTAAATTAATGTAGCTTTGTTTTCCGACAATTTTTAATATAGATTTGGAGTAACTAACCTCAATGCCATGAAAGTAAAACTAAAAATAGCTCTTGGGCTTCTCATTGCCCAATTTTCAGCCCAAGCCCAGAGTATCACGCTTAATCCATCAGATACCAAAAACATTCTCACTGTCCAAACTACTACCCAAGCCATCAAGCTGCCTGTGCTCAATGAATCCCAAAGAAACCTTATTCCCGCTCCTGTGATGGGATTGCAAGTATATTGTAGCAATTGTCTCGCCGGAGTAGGTGTTTATTCTTACAATGGTAATGCATGGGCACCCATGTTTGTGCCTGCTACCTCCGATTTGCCCAGCTATACCGTAGGGCAACTGGCCCAAGGCGGCAGAGTGTTTTTTGTTGACGAAACAGGCCGCCATGGATTAGCCGCTGCTACTTTAGACCAATCTGCTTCAACAAAGTGGTTCAATGTCAACTTTCATATCACTGGTGCCACCAGAGTAGGTGTTTATGGAGGACTAGCCAACACCAGCGACATAGTCCGTGTTGAAGAAAATGGTTCTTATGCGGCCAAAATTGCCCAATCTCATACGGGAGGGGGTTTTGGCGATTGGCACCTACCTTCTCTGGAGGAACTCAGACTCATGTACAATCAAAAAAACGTCATTGGCGGTTTTGCCAATGCCAACTATTGGAGTTCCACAGAGATATCGGGTTCACCAGCAAAAAACCCTTCGACTACAGCATTTGTAAAAGACTTTACGGCGGGAGCGGAAGCACCGCTAAGCAAAGGATCAACTGCAGGAGTTAGAGCCATTAGAAAATTTTAAAAAACAATAACCATGAAAAAATATATAGCAATTCTTCTTTTGTTTTCTTTCAAAATGTATGGACAAGCTACACGTACCTGGGTTTCTGGTGTGGGAGACGACGTCAATCCTTGTAGTCGAACAGCTCCTTGTAAGACCTATGCGGGAGCCATTTCTAAAACCGCTGCCGGGGGAGAGATTTCCACTTTAGACCCTGGAGGATTTGGTGCGGTAACCATTACCAAGTCCATAACCATCAGTGGTGACGGCACACTTGCCGGTATTTTGGCGGCTGGCACCAATGGAGTAATCGTAAATGCAGCTGCTACGGATAAAGTTATTTTAAGAAACTTATCTATTGAGGGAGTAAAAACTGGCCTCTCTGGCATACGGTTTCTAGCAGGGGGAGAACTTATAGTTGAAAACTGTTCCATAAACAATTTTAAAGACTTTGGTATTAATGCAGAGATGGCCTCTGGAAGTGCTGAAATATTAGTTTCAAATACCTCGATTTCGGGTTTTGAAAATCCCGCATTTACTTCTATAGGCCTCAGTCTACTTCCTGTGGGTTCTACTGCAAATCTTAAAGTTTCGGTAGTGGATTCTAGAATACAGGTATTGGATTCTGCCATAGTGGCCAATGGAAATACCACTTTATCTGTAATGTCTTCGGTAGTAGCATCTAATATAGCAGGTGTAGTGGGTTTGGGAAGTGCCAAAATGTTGCTCTATAACTCTCAAATCACAAACAACGGCACTGCTCTGATTTCTACCGCCAGTTCAGAAATCAGCCTTTCAGGCTCAGTCATGACCCACAATACCGTGGGAGCATCGCCGAATAATACGATTATTTCGTTTGGCAACAATACCATCCGAAACAACACCACCTCCGCTCCTTTAGGCGTGGTCCGGCTGGATTAGGTGAATTGGGAATTTAATGGATAAACTATTTTCGGTCTGAAGACCGATAGACGCCTTTTATTAATCTGAAGAATTAGTAACCATTTGCTCATTAGCACACTGCCTCATTATCCCATTGTCTTTTTTTACCACAGAGGACACGGAGTTTTGCACAGAGGTCCACAGAGTTCTTTGTGAACCTTTGTGGCTGCTTTGTGAAACTTTGTGGAATCAGTCTAACTTTTTCACCACAGAGGACACGGAGTTTTGCACAGAGGTCACAGACGCAATCTAGGCTTTGGAATAATGAATTCATTTATCATAGGTACAGCTAGTTTCTTTGTCTAAGTAGGAATTTCCGATGCCCAAATAGTGAAGCTCCCAACCATGCATGATGGAAACACATGTACTAAAAGCTTGGAATCAAAAAGACAAACCAAAATGAAAGGAATGAAGCTCAATACCCGATGATATTTCCAAAAAACCAAGGGCTATCTTGCTCAATATTGGAATCGGCATGATAAATTGCCCAATATTTAATAGATTGCAATGTTTAAAAAATTAGTGCTTAAATCATTAGAGGGCTAACAGGCATTCCTTGCCTGAAGATTTAAATTTAGGAACATATACCATAAAGGAAGCCCTTAAATACAAAATAGAGCAGATTGTTAAATGGCTTGTATGGGATTTAGAGAATAAGAAACGATAAAATGAAAGATTCAAAAGAGAAATACAATTGGTTGAAAAGGATAATAGGGGCATTATTATTGCTTTGGGTTTTTCATTTTCATACTATGGCTGCACCTCCCGTAACTAAAAAAATAACGGATGCAGAATTCGCCAAATTGAAAACTACGCAAGAGAGAATAGCCGCCATTAAAGTTTATCCCATTCACAAATTTCTTATGCCTGAGGGTTTTTTGGCTATCCTTAAAAAGGAAGAAGACAGGAAGGCTGAGTTTTATTGGTATTATGCAAAACTGGATATTTTAAGCTTGTATCCAAATTCCAATGAGGAAGGTTTCAAAACCATTGCGAAAATGATAGAAATATCTAAAGAGCCAGGAATGGCAGCCGAAGCTTCCATCGCAAATTTGAAAAACTCCATTATGCGACTTTCAAACAACTTGATAAGTTTTCAACAAAACTATAGTGACTTTTTGGAAATCTTCGAAGCGATGAAATCTCAAAGTATTGAAAATTTCAAGAACTATGACATAGAGGTTCAAATGTTTGAACTGGGCCGCGTTTTTTATGAAGTGGGCGACTATGAAAAAGCTTTAGAAGCCTTGCAGATTGGTAGTCAATATAAAGTCGTTGGAATAGAATCACTATACTATACCCTTTCGCTCAACCTAATAGAGACCATTTACGCCAATCAAAAGGATTACAAAAAAGCCATATTTTATGCAGAAAAAATTTATGAACTCAATCGTAGTTTCAATCCAAATTTAGATCCCAAAAACTGGCACAGCTTGTTTTGGCAAGGTTTAGCTTTGATAAACTCTGCCAACTACCACTTAAAAATCGGCCAATTGGTTAAGGCTGAATCATTGGCCAACCAGGGACTCCAAATAATAAAAATGAACGAAAAGCTGGATGCCTCAGACAAGTTGTGGGCCAGGTTTGAAGCTCTTCAAGCTCTCCTAAACATCAAACTAAGCCTTGGAAAAATCAAAGAATCAGAAGCTTATGTCTTGGAAAGTCAACAATTGCTACCAAGCTTAAGAAGTAGATTGGAAGGCGACCAATATAAATTCATACTCTACCACGAAAACCTAGCAAACTTTTATGAACAAAAAGGTGACACCAAGAAGATTTTAACTCATATAAAAAAAGCCAAAGAACTCCAGAACGAGCTGAATAATAGAAATGACAAGCGGGACATTTGGAAAATAGAAATGCGGGTGAAAGCTGAAAAATACAAACTAGATTTAAAGAAAATAGAAAGTGAGCGTAATCAACAGCGGAATTTAACCATCTTAATGATTTTGCTTTTGGTGATCGGTGTAATCAGTGCTATTTTAGTTTTTAGGCGTTTCAACAAAGACAATCACATCATTACTTACCAAAAAAATATTTTAGAAAAATCGCTATTGGAAAAAGAAACGCTGTTGAAGGAAATTCACCACCGCGTAAAAAACAATTTGCAGATCATCAACGGTTTATTAGAGAAACAGGGCTATAAAACAGACAATCTGGCTTTTAAAGAACTCATCAAGGAAAGCCAAAATCGAATATACTCCATGGTACTGATTCATCAAAATCTTTACCAGACCGAAAACATTGATGAGGTAGACATTGCTTCTTATTTGAAAATGATGGTCGATAATATCAAAAATACGCATCAATATGAAGACGAAGAGATTATTTTAAAATCTGATGTAGATTCTATTATGCTCAATATTGACACAGCCATACCTTTGGGGCTAATCATTAATGAACTTCTTTCAAATGCCTATAAGTACGCATTCAAAAATCGCGAAAAAGGCCAAATAGATTTGGTATTGAAAAAACAAGATAATGGTTTGCTTTTAATTGTAAAAGACGACGGTATTGGATTACCAGCAGGTTTCGATTTAGAAAAATCCAAAACATTGGGCATGACCTTGGTAAAAGGCCTCGTCAGACAAATTGGCGGCAAACTTACCCATAAATCTTCCCAAAATGGAAGCTCTTTTGAAGTATTACTGTGATTTCGTCCCAAAAATTAGTTGCTTCGTCCCAATGATTTCTCAGAATTGCTTTTATATCATTTAATTGTGAGCAAAAGCCCCTAATTTATGAAAGCAAAAACCAGAATATTGATAGTGGAAGACGAGTTCATTAACATGGACTTGCTCAAAGACTACCTCCAGGACTCCAACTATGAAATTTCAGGAGACGCCATGACTTCCAAAGAAGCCATCGATATTTTGGACAAATTTGATACAGATCTAGCCATTTTAGACATCAACATCAAAGGCGACAAAGACGGAATCTGGATAGCGGAGCAAATCAGAGAACATTATCACATCCCTTTTATTTTTCTTTCAGCCTATAGCGACTCTCCTACCCTGAAACGAGCGGGCGATACCAACCCTTACGGATATCTGGTTAAGCCTTTTACGCGGGCCAATGTTTATTCGGCCGTTGAAATTGCCCTCAGGAATTTTTCAAAAGAGAAAAAAACCATCCATCTACCCATAGAAAATTGGGTAAATGAAAGCAACCTGAGTATCACCCAAAGTATTTTTGTAAAAGACAATAACCTTTTCAAAAAAATAGAATTATCACAGATACGTTATATCCAAGCTTATAAAAATTATTTAGAACTACAGATGGAAAGAGAGAAAGTGATTATTCGCTCCACTCTATCAAAATTCTATCAGGTTCTTCCAGAAGTTTATTTTCAACAAGTTCATCGCTCCTTTGTGGTCAATCTGCAACATGTTGATTCCTTGATGAGTACCTCTTTAATCATCGGCCTGAGCACTGTACCTATCAGTAAAAACTTCAAGGCCGATCTCCTAAAAAAGCTCAATTTCTTTGAGTCCAAATAATAATTATATTGCTAGTAGCAATCTTAATAAAAATATGGGCTGAAAATAGTTAACCTAGTCAAAATAAGTGCTCCTATGACCGTCAATGCCCATGATTGAGTGATGCAAATTGCTAAAAATAATTATACTAGCTGGAATCTTAGCTATGGTAAGCAAATTTTGGTACCCTATCATTTGGTTAAGCTTTTAAGCAGGCTTTTTGGATTCTCAGTTTTTTATATCTAACTGCAAAAAGCTTACAAATGCCAATTATCTTGAAATATCAAAGCTCGAAGATTTGATAATTTTGGTTCAAAAAAAAGAACAATAAACCAAAAAAGAATCGATAATGTTCTGTCACACCTGTACTGAATTGATTTAAAAGAATGCTTTTATCAAGTCAAAACTATTCTAAACCTTATAAATTTGACTTATAAGTTAAAATCTTGTCTATTCGTCCCGATTTTCTCTCTATTCGTCCCTTTAATTTTTTTTATTGAACACCATTGATATTATTTGAAGGAAAATTTTGAAAAAAGGCTTTTACATTAATCGAGTGTAAGAGTTTTTTCGTGAAACTATACTAGTTATGAAAATTGAAATCTTGCTATCAATATTAATTAGCATGAGTTGCGTTTCAATGGCTCAATCCCTACAATCTAATTCTCCAAACGATTTGAGTCATGCGAATAAAGATGTCAAATTGAAAAGTGAGAAGTCTTTCCCAGAGCTAAAACGCCTTTCTTCTTATCATACCAATCCAGGGGATCCTATTTTTTTCTTGATTAATGGCCGTAGGGGAATATTGGCAGAAGAGAAAGATGGAATCATTAAATTAGTAAAAAAAGCTGGGATTAAAATTCAAGATTTTCTAAAGTACAATGATATGGAAAAAAATGATAAACTTAATGCTGGCCAAGTATACTATTTGCAAAGTAAGTATGATATCGGGATGACTGCGTTTCATACTATTAAAAAAGGGCAAACGCTCTGGGAAGTTTCTCAAATGTATGGATTAAGGTATAAAAACCTCAAAGCTTTAAACAAAATAAAAGAAGGAGAATGGATAGAAGCAGGGAGAGTGCTTTGGCTTCAAAAATATGGGCAACCCATCGTATTAGAAACTCGAAATGAGCGAAATGCTTTGGTTTATGCCCCTATTTCGAATGAATTTAGACCTATTCAAGTCTCGAAAGAATTACCTAAGCCTAAAAGTAAAGAGGTTTTAAATGAAAACTTTTATACCCAAGATTTAAGGGAAAAAGTTACACATGTATGGGCAAAATCGGAAGAATTAATTCCAGTAAAAGAGAATTCAAAAACGAATGACCCAGTTTTCGAGAATTCTCCAATAGTTCCAAAAAAGGAAATTGTTATAAAATCAGGAAAACATAGTATAGAAAAAGGAGAAACTTATTATTCGATTGCAAAAAAGTATGGAATCACTATTAATGACTTATACACCATGAACGATTTGGATAATTCTAAAGATTTAGAGGTAGGCGAATTGCTGGTTGTAAAAAAGAAACATCATGAAAGTCAAATACCACCTTTAATGGATTACGGACTGGGTCTAACGAAAACTGGATCCGTCGATAAAAACTTAAAAACCCATAAAGTAGCGGCAGGTGAAACAATCTATTCTATTTCAAAACAATATGGCATTACAATCCAAGCCCTAAGAAATAGTAATGAATTGAAAACCAATATTATTGAAATTGGACAAACGCTTATTATTAAAAACATAGATTACTCGATTCCCATCCTATACCACACGGTTCAGTCAGGTGAGACTCTTTTCAGTATTTCGAAAAGATATAATCTAAGTCAAGATTTTATTTTGGCAAAAAATCGAAAAAATAACCAAATCATAAAAGTAGGCGAACGTTTGACATTGAAATAGAATTTAGGTGGCCTATTCGTTAAATGTTTACAAATCAATTTCCACCTTATATGCTATGGCAACTTATGAACATTTGAGGAGAATGAATTTGCTATATAACTTGGTGTCATTGCCCTTTACTAAAGCACATGTTTATTCGACAGTCGAATTAGCCTTTTGGAATTAGGATAAAGAGAAAAAAACTATCCATCTGCCCATAAAAATTGGTGAATGAAAGCAACCTGAATATCACCCAAAGTATTTTTGTAAAAGACAATAATCTTTTCAAAAAAATATAATTATCACAGATACGCTATATCCAAGTTATAAAAACTACTTAGAACTACAGAGAGAAAGTGATTATTCGCTCCACCCTATCCAAATTCTATCAGGTCCTGCCAGAAGTTTATTTTCAACAAGTTCATCGCTCCTTTGTGGTCAATCTGCAACATGTTGATTCCCTGATGAGTACCTCCTTAATCATAGGCCTGAGCACTGTACCCATTAGTAAAAATTTCAAGGCTGAGCTCCTTAAAAAGCTCAATTTCTTTGAAACCTGATTCATTCGTCCCGTCAATAAGTTCTTTCGTCCCTTGGATTTTTTCAATATCTGTAAACTGTTAATATTTGGGCATCAGAAAGTAAAATAAGCCTAAAACCTATTAAGAGTTATGGAATCAATTCAATCTTCGTCTATTCGAAAGTGCACCAAACTTTCGTTTCTAACAATCTTTTCTATTTGCTTTTCTATTTTTATTCATCATGCTAAAGCCCAGTCTGGCAATGCCCTAGATTTTGACGGTGCAAATGACAAAGTTATAATTGGGAACAATGCCTCGGTTCAGCTAAGTACTGGCACTGTAGAGTGTTGGATTCAAACTTCCAACGCGGGGGCAAGTTATCGGGGATTAATCGTTAAGCCATTTGCTTATGGATTGTACTTGAAAGACAATGAACTTATCATGTATCACTACAATGTGGGCGAATACTTCACTGGAATTTTCTTAAACGACAATAGCTGGCATCATTTGGCCTACTCCTTCGCTCCAGGTACCAACAATTCAAAACTTTATTTGGACGGTTCATTGGTTTTTACAAACACCACAGGAGTAGTTAATCAAAACTCAAGTTTGGTCGTAGGAGCTGGTGGAGATTTTGTTGGACAGGATTTTACAGGTAAAATGGACGGCGTAAGAATATGGAATACCGTACGTAGCGAAACAGAAATTTCGGCCAACAGAAATAATGAAATCACCACTGGGAGTAGTTTGGTTTCTGCTTATTATTTTAATCAAGGAATTGCTGGAGGAAATAACACCGCCATCACCTCATTAACAGACGCCAAGTCCACCAACAACGGAACACTTCAAAACTTTGCACTGACAGGTACTACCTCAAACTTCACCAATAGTTTGGTGGGCGTGGTTTATCAACACAATTTCAATACTGGAGCAGTTAGCTCAAATAGCTACGCAACGGTACCCAATTTTATATCACCAGATTTGAGCTTAGGAAGTCCTCATTGGGGATTAAATGGTAACAATTCTTTTTGTGTTGGTAATCCTGGCTTGGCGGTGAGTGTTCCCTTTGCCGGAGCCAGTAATAACATTACTTTACGACTTAATGTCAGTCCATCTAAAATCTTTAATCTTACGGGTATTTCATTCAAAACATTGAGTGCCATAAACAATGGTAGTTTCTCGGTTTATATAAATGGCATAGCGTATTATGGAAATCCAATTGTGATTAACGCTTGTCCTGGAATAAGTGTGAGCAACACCTCCACCCTCGCTTTGACGGGTGCTGTCACCATTGAGTTTAGAGGAACCAACAGCGGTACGGTTAACAATGCAATATTTGCCATTGATGATGTTATGTTAGAGGGCAGTTTTACGCCGACCTCACCAGAAATAGCCGTATCAGGCGGTTCGCCAGCTCAAAATATCGTAGATGGAGATGCTACCCCAACTACCAGCGACAAAACAGATTTTGGTAATGTAATTCTAAACGGTACCAGCCAGACATTTACCATCACAAATTCGGGTACTGCGGTGTTAAACATCAGCAGCATAACCTCTAGCAATGCGGCATTTTCTATTTCAGGTGCACCGAGTACGGTAGCCACAGGAGCTAGCCAAACTTTCACTGTTAATTTTTCGGGATCGTCTTCTGGAACTCAAAACAGCACCATTACTATCAATAACAACGACCTCAACGAGGCGGCCTTTGACTTTGCAGTTACGGCCAATGTACCAAACAGTGTGGTTTATTATCACAATTTCAACACTGGATCGGTAAGTTCAAATATCTATGCTACTGCACCCAATATTATTTCATCAGATTTAAGCACCGGCAGTCCACATTGGGGTCTGACAGGAGGCAATACCTTCTGTGTCAATAACCCCGGATTATCTGTAAGTGTACCAAATTTAGGAGCGAGTAGTAACATTACTTTGCGACTAAATGTTAGTCCTTCTAAAATATTTAATCTTACTGGTATTTCATTCAAAACATTAAGTGCCATAAACAATGGTAGTTTCTCGGTTTATATAAATGGTGTAGCGTATTATGGAAATCCAATAGTGGCTAACGCTTGCCCTGGAATAAGTGTGAGCAATACCTCCTCCCTCGCTTTGACGGGTGCCGTCACCATAGAATTTAGAGGAACCAACAGCGGAAGCACCAACAATGCAATATTTGCCATTGATGATGTCATTTTGGAGGGAAGTTTTACGCCGACCTCACCAGAAATAGCCGTAACAGGTGGTACGCCTGCTCAAAATATCGTAGATGGAGATGCCACGCCATCTACCAGCGACAAAACAGATTTTGGTAATGTCATTCTAAACGGTACGAGTCAGACATTTACCATTTCAAACACTGGCACTGCGGTGTTGAACATCAGCAGCATAACCTCGAGTAATGCGGCATTTACTATTTCAGGTGCACCAAGTGCTGTTGCTATTGGAGCTAGCCAAACTTTTAATGTTAACTTTTCGGGATCGTCTTCAGGAACTCAAAACAGTACCATCACTGTCAATAATGACGATTTAAACGAGGCGGCCTTTGACTTTGCTATTACGGCCAATGTCCCTAGCAGTGTGGTTTATTATCACAATTTCAACACTGGATCGGTAAGTTCAAATATCTATGCTACTGCACCCAATATTATTTCATCAGATTTAAGCACCGGCAGTCCACATTGGGGTCTGACAGGAGGCAATACCTTCTGTGTCAATAACCCCGGATTATCTGTAAGTGTACCAAATTTAGGAGCGAGTAGTAACATTACTTTGCGACTAAATGTTAGTCCTTCTAAAATATTTAACCTAAGTGCTGTTTCATTTAAAGTCTTGAGTGCGATAAACAATGGAAGTTTCTCGGTTTATATTAATGGCGTACCGTATTATGGAAATCCATTAGTTGCTAATGCTTGCCCGGGAATAAGTGTAAGCAATACCTCCAACCTAGCATTGACAGGGGCTGTAACCATAGAATTTAGAGGAACTAACAGCGGAAGCACTAACAATGCACTATTTGCTATTGATGATGTTATTTTGGAGGGAAGTTTTATTAACACAACGCCAGAAATTAATGTACAAGGAGGCAATCCTTTGGTGAGTATTGTGGATGGCGATACAAGTCCTATTACAAGTGACGGTACAGATTTCGGAAATATTACCATTAATGGGGCAAGCAAAACATTTACCATTCAAAATACAGGGACAGGCGTATTAAATATTTCGAGTATTACTTCAAGTAATCCCGCTTTTGTAATATCGAATATTCCTTCCACAGTTGGGGTTGGAAGTAGTCAAACCTTTACGGTTGCTTACAGTCAATCACCTTCTGGATCACAAACAAGCATAATTACAATTAATAATAATGATTTTGACGAAGCTACCTACGACTTTATTGTAAAAGCAACCTTACCCGAAAACACCGCTTATTTTCATGACTTTAACACAGGAACAGTCGTATCAAATAATTACAATACAGCTCCAAATACTTTATCTTCAAACCTCACAGTTGGTAGTCCACAATGGACAGGTACAAGTTTGGGTACAGGAGCATTTTGTGGTGGAAACAATGGATTAAACGTAAGCGTACCAAACGCTGGCAACCAACGAAGTCTAACTTTAGCCTTGGCAGTGGGAGCGAATAAAATTTTTAATCTTAAAGAAATAAGTTTAAAAGTCAGCAGTGCGATTAACAATGGTAGTTTTTCGATTTTGGTAAATAACAGTCAAGTATATTCAAATGTGAATGTCCTCATCAACTGCCCAGGCTCTAACATAAGTCAAGCTTTGGATTTGGATTTAACTGGAACAGTAAATATTGAAATAAGGGCAATAAATAGTGGAACAATAAATAATGCCAATTTCTCCGTTGATGATTTCACTTTGATTGGTGGTTTCAAAGATATGATTCCAGAAATCAGTTTAAGTGGTGGTAATCCCTCAGTTCTTATTGCTGACGGTGACAATAGCCCTTCTACTATCGACAATACCGATTTCGGAAATATTTTATCGTCCAGCGGGGCTAGTCGTACTTTTACTATTCAAAATACCGGTACGGCCGTATTGAATATTTCGAGCATCACTTCTAGCAATGCCAAATTTGCAATAATAGGTGCTCCTGCCAGCGTAGCTGTAAATGGTTCTCAAATCTTTACAGTAGTGTACTCTCCAACAGCCATCGGTACCGAAACTTCTACCATCACCATCAACAATAACGACAGTGACGAAGCCGTGTATGATTTTCAAGTGAGTGCTGGTATTTCTGGAAACATTGCCTATTTCCATGATTTTAATGCGGGTACAAACAGTGGCTCAAATTACAACCAAGCTCCGAATATTCTTGCAAGTGAACTCACCGTAGGTTCTCCACAAATCACTGGTGTGGGTGGTGTGTCTAGTTTCTGTTCGGGCTCAAATGGACTAAACATGTCGGTGCCATTTGCTGGTGCAAGTAGAAATTTGACCTTGAGCTTGAATGTAAATGCGGGCAAAATCTTTGATCTATCTGCGATAGGTTTCAAAACGATTAGTAACATCAACAATGGCAGCTTTTCTATTTATGTAAACGGAAATCTATATTATGGCAATCCTTTGGTTCAAAATTCTTGTCCAGGTATTACTGCCCTTCAGCAGACTCCATTGAGTTTAACAGGAGCTGTTACCATTGAAATCAGAGCTACTAACAGTGGAACCATAAACAATGCCAATTTCTCTATCGAAGATTTGATTATTGAAGGTTCGTTTATCAATACTGCTCCTGAAATTAATGTTCAAGGCGGAAGCCCAGCAATCAGCATTCTTGATGGAGACAGCTCACCTTCTAACGGCGACAATACCGACTTTGGAAATATTTTATCGGCCAGCGGGGCTAGTCGTACTTTTACTATTCAGAATACCGGTACGGCCGTATTGAATATTTCGAGCATCACCTCAAGTAATTCAAAATTTGCAATTACAGGTGCTCCTGCCAGCGTAGCTGTAAATGGTTCTCAAACCTTTACAGTAGTGTACTCTCCAACTATCATTGGAAACGAAACTTCTACCATCACCATCAACAATAATGACAGTGACGAAGCCGTGTATGATTTTCAAGTGAGTGCTGGTATTACTGGAAACATTGCTTATTTCCATGATTTTAATGCGGGTACCAACAGTGGCTCAAATTACAACCAAGCTCCGAATATTCTTGCAAGTGAACTCACCGTAGGTTCTCCACAAATCACTGGTGTGGGTGGTGTGTCTAGTTTCTGTTCGGGCTCAAATGGACTAAACATGTCGGTGCCATTTGCGGGTGCCAGTAGAAATTTGACCTTGAGTTTAAATGTAAATGCGGGCAAAATCTTTAATCTATCTGCGATAGGTTTCAAAACGATTAGTAACATCAACAATGGCAGCTTTTCTATTTATGTAAATGGAAATCAATATTATGGCAATCCTTTGGTTCAAAATTCTTGTCCAGGTATTACTGCCCTTCAGCAAACTCCATTGAGTTTAACAGGAGCTGTTACCATTGAAATTAGGGCTACTAACAGTGGAACTATTAACAATGCCAATTTCTCAATTGAAGATTTGATTATTGAAGGTACGTTTGAAGAATCGTGTCCACCAATAAACAATGTGACAGTTGGATTAACAGGTAATAAAATCTTGAAATCAAGCGGAACTATAAATTCGACGAGCCTCATTACCAACCCCGCAAACGTTGAATTCCAGGCGGCAAACGCAGTAAACCTTATGCCTGGATTCTCAACAACTTCAGGTACCGTTTTCAAAGCCGAAATAAGAAATTGTCTATAACAATCAACAAATCTTCTGCTAATGGTTTAGTTAGCAGAAGATCTTAAAAAAACTTGTTCCATGATACAGAATACTGAAAATTTAGTAAATATAGGGAGTCGTACATCTTTAGAAGTTAATGAAATAGTCATGCTGGTGGCTGAAATCAACTACACCAGTTTATACCTTACCAATGGTAATCGAATCTTGGTTTCATATCACTTAGGTAAACTCCACGGAAGATTAGTAAATTATCCCATTTTTATAAGACCCAATAGAAACACGATTATCAATACCAACCATCTTGAAAATATTGGATTGGATAGCTTAAGAATTCAGGGTATTGAAATTAAAATGAGCCGCCGAAGAAAAGAACAAATTTTAAATCAGCTGAACTTCTGAACAATCGCTAAAATTTGGTTTCATATCACCCCAATGAATATCATTCTTTTTGAAATAATCACTTTAAACTAAATATTGTGGCATAATGAAGGGTGATAGTAATGAATAAGGTATCTTTAAGATAACAACTATTATTTTCCTTAAATCAACATTATCTTTAATTTTTATAAAAAGTGTAAAAAGAAATTGCATTTGAAAATAAAAAAAAGGCCTGCAAATACATGATAATTTGCAGGCCATATTTTTTTTGGAAAAGGTGCTTTACTTCACTCTAGTCGCTTCCACCTCAAACATGTCCATGAGTTTGCCTGTTCCATGGTCATCGTCTTTCTTGGTGATCACCAAATTGATGTCATAGCCCGAAATGGTAAAAGCCAAAATCAATTCGTCGCCTTTTGCTTCGGCCGAAGTCATTTCGGTTTCGGTTTGCTCTCCCTTGGCTGTGAAAT
>NKIC01002709.1_pt1 | contig 15808 bp, 9 predicted proteins | sample 1173441 | NCBI WGS metagenome assembly NKIC01 (sample SAMN07190239, study PRJNA340070) | algae metagenome | isolation source: Clonal culture of Asterionella formosa BG1 isolated from Esthwaite Water | host: Asterionella formosa BG1 | place: United Kingdom: Esthwaite Water | collected 2014-12
CACTAACTAGAAACTTTTTAGTTTGAGTTAGAGTGTGAGTTTTGAGGGACTCAATCAGTTTGAAGTGCTAGACTTTCGCTGTTGCTCAAGTCTCACACTCCAAACTGATTTCGTGGAGCTGCAGGGATTCGAACCTAAGCGCTTAAAGCGATGATATGCAGAATGTTATAAGAACGTTGTCGCAAGGGTGTAACAAGTTAAATGAACATTTTGACGAGGGGCCATTATTTCAAAATGTTCATCAAACCTTGGTCCGAAAGTCGTAAAATAAATTAACTTTTTCAAGGAAAATTAGAAATGAAATAAAACCCCTCGCTCGCCTTAGTGAAACAAGGCAATCCGCCAAAATCATATCTATAGTGCAACAGTGCAATTCATATATATATATGATTGCACTATTGCACTGGGTGATTTTTTTTGCCAATTTCATCAAAAAAGCAATTTTTCGAACCCACTTAAAGTAGGGAATTGAATTAATACACTTTTAGGAAATTTATTGCTATTTTGTAACTTGCTTATTTAGAACTTGCATATAATCTTGTTATGTGTAATTTTATGACGACACAAATAGACCATAATAAACTCCTCAAAAAAATCGCAAAAGAGCGACTGAAACCCTATGGAATATTTCAACAAGGACAATCTCAAACATTTCTTTACGACAGAGGTTGGTTTACAATTGTAATTGAATTTCAACCTTCTTCTTGGTCAAAAGGGACATATTTAAATATTGGAGTAGACTTTAACTTTTACCCAAGAGACTATTTTGCTTTTGGATACGGCTACAGAGAAAAAGGGTTTGAAGAGTTCAAAGACGAAGAGCAATTCAAAAAATTAGTAAATGAGCTATGCGAACTGACAATAAAACGAGTTCAGGAACTTGAACAAAAATTTATTGACGTCTGGACTGCATTAAAAACGATGAACAAGGAAAAATCGGATGATACTTTGAGAATTTATGAAGTTGCTGTTTTAAATATTTTGACTTCAAACTTTGACAAGGCAAGAAAACAATTCTCTCAAGTAAGTAAATCGAAATGCGAATATGATTGGGAAATTGAGAGAAAGAAAGTGGCGGACGAATTAATAGATTGGTTACATGAAATACCAATGGACTTGGACAAGATTCAAAATCTAATAAACAAAATACGACAATTGAAAAAACTTCCGATAGTGACTCTCGACAATTTAACCGAAAGAAAAACTACACCTAACAGTACCTTGCCAAAAGCGGGGCGGATGTGGTTAAAGAAACTTTTCGGCTCCGAATAAAAATTAGAGGTAGTTTGATCAGCATTATATTTCCAAATCGGCGGAAGTTGATTATTATCTCAATATTTTTTTTTAAAAATGGCCATCAATGAAATGTCGCATTTATTCTAATAATAATCATAATAATTCACGCTAGCATTAACGACTTAAATATTTAATATCGCCATTAGAATCGGTAAATAGCTGTTACCAATATCTCATTTACCCTAAAACTGTATTTATGCTGGCTGCTTTTGCATCTATTATAGAAGAAGTATCGTCATTAAAAGTTGAAATTAACAGTACTTCACAAATCCTCCTAAACAATTTCGAAAACCAATTTGATCCAGGCATTAAAATAAATTCTTATTCCACCATTGGAGAATTTAGAGAAAAATCAATTTCAATTTTCGAAATTATTAAACTGGAAATCTTGGCCTTTATTCAAGGAAACACTAAAACTTTTGATGTGATTGAAGAGCTCAAGGAAAACATTAATTACATCCATGAAATAAGAAGGCTTTACCTCCCTGAAAACTTAGAATTAATTTTACTTAATGTAAAATGCGAAGTGTCTGGTAAGGATTGGAATAAAATTGAAGTAGGTTTAAGAAAGAAGTTAAACTATTTCATCCTTTCTGTTCGAGAACTCATCAATTGTATTGAAGACTTTATTCGGAGGAAAATAAAATCATTAAAAAAAGCGATAAAAATCCAATTTAATAAAGACCAACTTCAGCTATTTGAAAAGGGTAAATTGGATTATAATGATATACCTAGTTTAGGAGTAAAAGAAAAGAAACCAAAACTAATATGGAATCGATCGGATACAGATTTGATTGTCTTAATAACCGCACTACTTGAAAGTGATTCAATTTCAATATCTAATGGAAACTTAACCCAATCAATGGCAATTAAATTATGGGGAAACATGTTAAATATTTCCATTAAGGATGAAAATATTAAGTTACATAAAGCTAGAAATAAAGCAAACCCAGGAGCCTATTTTGAGGAGTTGTCGACGTATTTCAACAATAAAATAAAAACTTTAGATGCTGATAGAAAGCGCACTAAAAAATAAAATGGTTAAGTTAACGGTTAACTTAACCATTTATTTTTTGCGATTCCTCGAACCTTGCTGGCATAATAAACAACTAGATTATGGAACCAGTAATTGTCCCTGCAGAAACCATTAACCAACTTGTCCTTTCTATCAAAGACATACAAGATAAATTAAATGAACTAGGCGACAGGAAAAAACAACTTTCTATGGAGTTTGTAGATATTTATGAAGCTTGCCGAATTTTAAGGGTGAGTCGTAGAACCATGGAGCGTTATAAAAACAATCAACGTATCCCCCATTTCAAAATAAATAAAAAGGCCATTTTCCGTTTAACCGACTTAGAACATTTTATGTATTCTGAATCGAACCAACTTGATGCAATTTTAAACTCGTAGGAAATTAAATGGCAATTTCTAAGGAAGCTATTCTGAACGCAACCAACCAAGGCTTAGCTATTTTTAACCATTACATTCCTGGGGATTGGAAGATTGGTAAATCATTTTTGAACCCATTTTATAATGATACAAAAGCTGCTTGCCAAGTGTATTTGGATAAGGCATCAAACATTTATAAAATCAAGGATTTTGGAGAAGCAGACTTTACTGGTGATTGCTTTTTCTTGGTTGGTTTTATAAACCAAAAGGATTGTAGCATTAAGGCGGATTTTATAGAGGTATTGAAAATTATTGATGCAGAATTGGGGCTTGGATTGAATGAAAACTATTTGCGAACACCAATCAAACAACATAATCCAGTAGTGGTTAAAATTGAAGAAAAAACACAGTCAGCCATTCCAGAAGAGAGTATTAGCATTTCTTTTAAGCCACCTTCTTACCAGGCATTCACAGATTCTGAACTAGAATTTTGGAAACAATATGGCATTAATCAAGATGTTTTGATCCAATACGGCGTAAGCAGCGTTGGTAAGTTTGAAGGGGTAAATAAGGAGGGGAATTCTTATACCCTTAACTCCAGCGAACAAGAGCCTATGTTTGCCTACCCAGGAAAGAGGTTTATAAAACTTTACCGACCCTTTTCAAAACTAAGGTTTTTGTATGCAGGTGAATTGGTGGATGGCTACATATTTGGTCTGGAGCAATTACCAGCTCGCGGAGATATTTTATTTATTACAGGTGGTGAAAAGGATGTGATGAGCCTTGCTTCAAAAGGATTCAATGCCATTTGCTTTAATAGCGAAACGGCTAATATTCCTAAGAAAATTATTAGAAGATTGAACTTTAGGTTCAAACATATTACCCTGCTGTATGATACTGATAAGACAGGGAAAGAAGCTGCTGAACGCCACCAAAAGGCATTAAAGGATTACGAGGTGCAGATACTAACCTTGCCATTGCCAGGAACCAAAACAGAGAAGGATATTTCGGATTATTTTAGATTGGGGTTTACTCGTGAACACCTCAAAAGAATGTTTTGCAATATGCTCGACATTATCTATGAAGAAACAATGTCGATTTTAAAATCATGTGAAATAGATTTTAAGAACCCACCCATTAAGCCCGATGCTATTATTAGCATTAACAATGTTACCATTGGAGCTCCAGGGAATATCCTTTGCATTACAGGTATGGAAGGAAGCGGAAAAACCAATTATTTGGGAGGTTTGATTTCGGGAGTATTGAGAAACTCGGGTGAGGATATAGATACACTTGGAACCGATATTAAAAACAACCCAATGGGTAAGGCCGTGATTATGTATGATACCGAGCAATCGGAGGATCAGCTATACAAAAACCTAAACTTTATTCTTAAGCGCGCCAATTTAGACTACCCTCCAAAATGGTTCAAGGCCTATTGTTTGGTTGGGATGTCGCGTAAGGAACGTATGCAAGTTATTTTCCAAAGCATGGACCGTTTTTATTACGAGCACAATGGCATTCACATGATGGTAATAGATGGTATTGCAGATTTAATTTCGGCGGTAAACGACGAAGGACAATCTGTTGAATTGGTAGAAGAGCTTTTTAGATTAGCAGGTATTTATAAAACCGTTGCCGTTTGTGTTCTGCATTTAAGTCCAAGCGGAATGAAACTAAGGGGCCATTTAGGCTCTGAGATACAACGAAAAGCTGCGGGCATACTTTCGGTTGAAAAAGATGAAAACAACAACGTAAGTGTGGTAAAAGCGCTCAAAGTGAGGGATGGTAGCCCATTGGATGTACCCTTAATTCAATTTGGCTGGGACAAACAACTAAACCGCCATGTGTTTATGGGCGAAAAGAGCAAGGAAGAAAAAGAAACGCGAAAGAAAGATGACCTTGAAAATTTAGCCAGGGATTTATTTGCAATAAATACAAGCTATACCTACCAAGAACTAACCAAAGGCATAATGGAAATGCTTTATGTAAAGGATAGACAAGCCAAAAACTACATAAAACAAATGAAAGACTTTGGAATTATTGAGAAATTCGGCATAAATGACAATGAATTCCGCATTATTACCCTTCCTTTCTGAGTTTTTACTCAAAATTCAAGAAATTTACCAGTTTTAACCCCCATTTTTCTGGTAATAGCCCTGCGGATTTACCGTGGGGCTTTGTTTTTATATTTATATGGTTAAATATCTTTAATAATATTAAAAAAGTCTTCCAATTTATATGCACCATCAACAGTTCGTCTATCATAAACCATAAAATAGCGATAATTATTACCAGCCTTGCTTGCCCAAAGGCTACCAAGTCTGATTTTTTGCTCTGCGTCTAAATGATCGCCTTTAGTTTCTAATATAATTGTTTTGCCACTTTTGGTTTGAATGATAAAATCAGGAAAATGATTTACAAAACCGTTAATTCTAAATCCTCTTCGCTCAATATTTCTTGTCCAGAAGGCAATATTATTCATATTTCCGATTTCATTTATTACTCGTTCCTCAAAGCCATTCATGCTTCCTTCCTTCTCGTAAAGCGATTTCGTAATATCTTTTGCAGTTTCTCCTGGAGTAATGCTTTTTGGCAATTTAAATGAGGGTTGGATAAAAACTTTGTCTGTATCTAAAAAGTCTTTGAACCTCTTTTCGGCGAATTGCTCGGATAATGCTATTATTTTGTTTTTAATTTTGTCTTTGTAAGTGTATTCATTTGAACTTAAGTCGTTAAACTGCTCATCATTGAAATCGTCCAAAATTCGGGTTAAATATTTTTCAATTTCTTTATCTGGAATTGGAAACATGTTTCCGATTAAATCCATGAGCCGTTTTGTGATATTTTTCACTCTACTTCCTTTTCGAGAAGGATCAAGAAAATAAGTCATTACACTTTCTTTAACATCACCATCCAATCTAACAAATGTAGGTGTATGTTCTTTTTTTGTTTCGTCAAGGTCAACTTTGTAGAGTTCAGAGCTTATACTATCAAAGGCGATGTTTGTATCAGATTTACTTAAAGCAAAACCTTCCAAAAGATTTTCTTTTTCTAATGGCAAGGCTTCTTCCTTTTTTCCAAATAAGTCGTTGGCAGGAACTTTTAAATAAAATTGTGGCAAATTAATTTGCTCTGCCTGTTCTATAAAAATATCTTTAATAGTATATGTTTTCACAAGCTGTTGTATTTCGTTTGGAAAATTCAATGCGTTTCCAGCTTCCATTTCAGAAACTATTTTTTCAAAGGATTCATTTTGTTTAATTGCGGTTTGTTCAATTTCTGAAACCGTTGTACTGGGTAATTCACTTTCTGTTGGAGTTGAAATTCTTGTTGTGTCAATGTCGGAGGTAATATCCTCAATTAAAGTTTCGCTTGTTTGAAAAACAGAAAGTTGTTGTAATATATCTTGCTTTTTGGCCTCGTCTAACATTACGGAGTCGACCAATTTATAATCCTTTTCACTAAAACCTGCCTTATTAAGACCTTTAACAACATTATCTAAGGTTTCGAGGAATTTTGAAGATGCGGTTAAAACATAACTTAAATTAAGTAATGGAAAGTTGTGTTTCATTACATATGGTTGCCGTAAAACCCTGCCCAAAATTTGTTCAACGTCTACTGCCGAACTCTTGTCGGCCAATGATGCCAAAATATATGCAAACGGGCAATCCCAACCTTCCTTTAATGCGTTAATGGTAATAATGTAACGTACCTCACATTCCTTACTCATTAAATCAATGCCTTTTATTTCATTTATGTTAGCTGTTTTTATCTTGATTTGTTCTGCAGGGATTTTTAACTCAATAAGTTTTTCCTTCAGTTTCTGAACATTAGATTTTTCTTCTTCTTCATTCAAAAAGTCTCTGCCGTTTTTAGGTTGCGCCTGAAACAACACTATAGGACGAATGTACTTACCGCCTTTCTTTTCTTCTTCTTTTGCTTGCAATTCCAAACGTTTTTGCAATTGCAAACTTGAATTAATAACTTCTGTTTTATCCTGGTGATTGTAAACAATTACAGGTAGTTTCACCATGTTTTCCTTTTTCAATTCCAAGGCATCAATAAAACTAATGATATTACTGTTTTTTCTTGGAGTGGCGGTAAGGTCAAGTATGAAACAAGGATTAAATTCTTTAAGCATTTCGATACTTAAATTGGTTTCTGCATTGTGACTTTCGTCGACTACAACCATTGGATTTAGATATTTCATTACCTTCATCAACGAAATTTCTTCGTCTTTTTCTAGCAAGGTTTCAAAAGATTGTAGCGAGCCGTTTTGTTCAAATACTTTTCTGCCTTCCTTATTAGCAGTACGAATACTGTCAAAGCTCAAAACAAAAATGTTTAATTGCTCTTTTACCGAGGTGGCGTTAAAACCGCTTCCTTGTAGCAATTCTGCCTTGTCATAAACTTCAACCTTATTGCCAAACTGAGAATTTATTTTTTGTCGGTAAGGATGGTTGGTATCTTTTAAGTTTTTAATTGTTTGGTCTAAAATGGTAATCGAAGGAACTAGCCAAACAACAGCCTTAGGTTTGTCGTAAGCAAAGGCATCAAAAATGGTTTTGATTGCGTTGCAAGCAATAAAAGTTTTACCTCCTGCCGTTGGCACTTTAACACATATATGGGGTACTCGGTCAACATTATTTTTATATGGCTCAATGGCTGTGCCAGCATAAGGAAATAAAGGTGTTTTGGGGTGTTTAGACCAAAAATTATAAAAAGCATCCTTTACAACCTTTGTTTCTTGCACGTGCTCCAAAAACAACGATAGGTCACTTATTACTTGTTGTTGATATGGTTTTAGTTCCATTGCTTATTTTTTCTTCCCTATTTTCTTGATTTCCTTATCAAAGTCCGAAATGATTTTTTGAGTTTTATTAAACTCATCATATTCCTTTATTGCTTTTTTGTCAGCTCGAAGCTTAGAAATGGAGCCTTTCCCTTGCAAAATTTTATATTCATTAAAAGTAAGAAACTTGTTTACACTTTCGGCCAATTGCTCCATAGTAAATGTATTTTCTCTTTCTATTAATCCCTCTATATAGTCAAAATAACCAGTTACAGTTCTTTCTAACTGGGTGATTTCTTTTTCTTGCAAATAGTTTTTAGCAACAATTACATCTGTTTTAATTATTCTACCATCTGGTGCGTTTTTCCAAGTAGTTAGACCCATATTTTCTTTCTTTTTATTAGCCAATTGGTGTATAATTTCTGCGGCAGTTTTTCCAGTAATTGCATAGTGAAACTTGTTTTGCACCATTGCATAAAAGTTTTTTGTTATGTCTGAATTCCTATCATAGTCAATGCTGCATTCTGCAAAAATATCTGTTACTTGTTGGTATATTCTGCGTTCGCTTGCTCTAATGGAGCGTACCCTGCGAAGTAATTCTTTGAAATAATCTTTTCCAAAAAGAGTTTGCCCTTGCTTTAACCTATTATCGTCTAATACAAATCCTTTAATTAAGTACTCTTTTAGTGTTTGTGTAGCCCAAATTCTAAATTGCGTTGCCTTGCTACTGTTTACCCTGTAACCGACTGAAATAATGGCATCTAGGTTGTAAAATTTAGTTTTTCGAGATACTTCTCTTTTGCCTTCTAATTGAACTTGTAAAATTTCTTTACAAGTTGCATCCTCCTGTAATTCTGAATCTTCGTATATGTTTTTAAGATGAGTAGTGATGTTTTGGGTAGAGGTGTCAAATAATTCAGCAAGTGATTTTTGGGTAAGCCAAACAGTTTCATCTTGCACAAAAACATCCACCCTTACATTATTATTTGGAGTGCTATAAATTAAAAAATTATTATTTTGTTTTTCCATCGCTTAAAATCTTGTTATGTCCCTAGGTATTTTTTTGAAAATAAGGTGATGCTTTACCATAAAATCTTTTGTAAGTAGGCAATTGTCGGCATAAATTACGTACTGCTCAGCTTTCGTTTTCATAGTGGCTAAAAAGGCATGATCTAAAGTTGTTATTAAATCTTGTTCATAATTGAGATAATATCCAGTTTCGTTATGCTTACCCAAGAAATATTTATTGTCATTATGTTTGGCTTCGGTAAATGGAGTTTTGGTTTCGGTATAGAAAACATATTGGCGAATTTTCTCAATTCCAACGATTTCATTTAGGTTTCCATTTTCTGAAAACATCGGCTGTCCTAATTCGTAATAATCAAAGCTGCCTCCTGTGCCAACAGTGTTTTTAAACCCCTTTATAACTTCATTTACCCTTTTTGAAGTTTTGGTTAAGGCATAATCCTCTAATTCAATAAGTATGAATTTCCGATTTGAACCTTCGATTTTATTTAATTGTAAAATTGCTTGGGCGCTAGTTCCGCTACCCGCAAAACTATCTAATATAATGTCATTATTTTTAGTGATCGCCCCAAACAACTCTTGCAAAATTTCAGGATCTTTTGGAAAGTCAAATGAGTTTTTACCAAGAATTTCATCTACCAATCTGCTAGCAGCTCTCCCATCCCGATAAAAAACAGACATTAATGGCTCATTGTCAATTTCATGTAAATAGCTTTTTCTACAAGGTATAGTGGTTTCATCCTTCCCAAAATGAATTCTTGGTGGATTTTGCAAAATAGCATCAATTGTTTTTCCCTCTTCCCATCGCCATCCTGTTGAAGGTTTTTTGCAAGATTTTCCGGTAACAGGGTGAAAAATATCATATCGTGGTCTAGAATCACGTCCATCATTTGGACCTGCAAAATTATCAGGAAAATAAAGCCCTCTATCATCTGAAAACTTATAGTGTTTATGGCTTCGTTCAATTGCATTTTTTTCTAATGAGTTAAACCATTTAGACATTTCCTTTGAAATTACTTCATGGTCATTTTTGTGCAATGTTTTTAGTTCTTGATACTTTGCCAAAACAGTATCTGCTCCATCTTTCTTTTTACGCCACAGTCCTGATTGAATACAAGTATTTTTATTTTTTGTATATACTATTATGTATTCATGAGTTACAGAAATCAATTTTGCATCACCCTTTTTAGATTTTTGCCAAACTACAGAAGTGATAAAATTGGATGCCCCAAATATCTCATCGCAGATTATTTTCAAATTAGCCTGTTCATTATCATCAATGGAAATAAATATGGCCCCTTCATTTGAAAGTAGTTTATGGAGCAATTTTAATCGAGGATACATCATGCAAAGCCATTTGTCATGTCTACTAAGATCATCGCTTTCCTTGCCTACAACTTTTCCAAGCCATTTTTTTATTTTTGGGTCATTAACATTGTCGTTATATACCCAACCTTCATTACCCGTATTGTATGGAGGATCAATGTAAATGCATTTTACTTTTCCTTCGTATTCTGGCAATAATGCTTTTAAGGCTTCAAGGTTATCTCCATGAATTATTTTATTTCCGCTATTGGTTTCCTCTTCAGATTGCGTTCCATTGTCAAATCCGTAAGTGTGCTCCAATACTTTAAATGGAACATCCATGTGATGGTTGATTACTTTATCTTTTCCTATCCAGTGTAATGTTGGCATGTCTTAATTTAGTCGTTTCTTTATTTCTTCAAACCAATTGTTTACTTCGTCAAATGCATTTCGTTGCTGTAAAACAGCCATAGTAATATGACTTGAAGTTTGTGAATTAAGGTGTTTTTTAACAAACCCCATGCACTTTTCCTTATATCTTGAGGATTGTGTTGCCCATGCAATTGTTGGATTTCTTATACTATGTCTTGCCTCAGCAATCACCGCTGGTATATCTGAAGTGTCATCAATAGTTACTACAATAGCAAAGCCATCATGAGCTGCGAAACTTGGTATTACAATACTTTCATGAAAATAATTTTCAATTTCTCTTTTTTGGGTTAATGTAGCAAAATGCCCTAAACCCCTATTATTCACTTCGTCTACAAATGATTGATATTTTCCATTCCCATCATGGTCGTAAATATGGATTTCTTGTTTATTAAGTTTCTTTAAATAATTGTTTGTAACCCATTGTCCTAATGTGCCACCGCCTAAGCTTATTGCCACTAAGCGGCTATCATTTATTAAATCAACTCCAAAAAGTGGAGATATTTTATTGAAAAATTCAATATCAGTTGGTCCTTCAACACAAAGAAAAACTTTCACTTCCTCTGGTTCCTTTTGCAAAGAAGGTAAAACACCTAATGTTGTTGCAATTGTTTCAAGATTATCATTATGGCCGTTTTCTATTTTATTTTCATTTCCATCTCGAAAAATGAAACGTAAATTTTCAACTTCAACCAAACTTGCGAGTGAAGGACTATGAGTAGTTGTGATAATTTGAGCAATACCATTTTCTGCAAGATCTTTTAATGCGTCCATTAGCTTTTTCTGCCAGTCTGGGTGTTGCGAAGTTTCAGGTTCTTCGATAGCATAAATTATATTGGGAATATTTTTCTCCTGTCTTTTCCTTTCAGCTTCCGCTCTGAAAAAATTTATCAATAGCAATCGTCTAACGCCACTTCCCCTTTTGTTCATGGGAATATCATCGCTTGTTATTGTAGGTTTGAATAAATCAGCCCATTTTAATTCAGATGCAAAATGTGGTTTAAGTTGTTTTGCAACATCCTCGTTCATTTCTTTTAACTTCTCAATTGTCAGATTTGCAATTTCTTCAATTTCATCTTCTACCTGTTTTTTAATTGCATTCAATGCTACAAGATGCTTTTTCAAAGCTTGCTCCGCAGCAACTTTTAATGGTTCTTGAATTTCCTTATCTTTTTCATCATTTTTCCTATCCGATTGAAACAATGCGAATAGAGGTAGTAATGGTGATAGTTTATCCCAAATATCTTTTACTCCTTCTTGGCTAATTTCAATTTCAGTTTTTGAAAATGTTAAAGTGTTTCCAAAAGAAAGCCAAATAGCTTTTCTAATTTCGTTCTTTACACTAGCTTTAAAATCCCCTTCAATTCCTAAGGTTTTAATTCGTCCTTGAAGGTCTTTAATTTTTAAAGTAAGTAAATCATTTGCATTTTCATTTGTGGGATGATTACAAATTATAAAAGTTTTAGGCTTTGTTAGGCTAGTAAAATCTTTTTTAATCTCTAAAAGTCCCTCCGAATTTAGCAGGTGTTCGTCAATTAGGTTCGTTTTTGCCCCAGCATCTAAATCAATTTCGTCAGGCAAATTTGAAAATATTACACTAAACTTAGCAGTTTCCCCTAAGTCTTTTGCCTCTAAATTAATATCATCACTATCAATTTTTCTGTTTTCAAAAAAAATATCAAGCGCCTCTAAAATAGTTGATTTACCGATGTCATTTTTTCCTATTAAAACGGTTAAATCATTAAAGGATATAGTTACAGGACTTCTGTAGCTTCTAAAGTTTTCTAGGGTTAGGCTTACTATTTTCATAACTAAATGTGTGGCTCAAAATACTGCTTTTCGTTGGTGATTTGGTTAGACTTTTTTTCTAGGGAATATAAAATTGGTCAACGGCCTCAATAATGTTCATGTTTTTTATTAAATCTGAGTAAAATCTTTTTTCACCTGGCAATACAGAATTTATAAGATTTTCAAGCCTTGACTTAACCTCTGTATAATTTCTGCCAACCTGAAGCACAATATTACAATCTATTGGCAAATTGGCTAATACTTTCATGTCTGAAATCCTATTAATGGTTGGAAATGAATAACCAACAATAACTAAAACTTCCGTTTTACTTAAAATTTCAGAAAGTTTATTTTCATATGAATGTGAACTAGATTCCCAAGAAAAATTTATTTGAGGAAAATAATTTACCTGGTCAATTATGTGGTCAAGGTCTATTAATTTCTTCATACTTGCTGAAATATCAAAAGGGTGATTGATTTTAGCTAATATATCATCTTGGAAACCTTTTATATCAATCATCGATGCACTTCCATTTAGCTTAAACAAGCAACTTTTATTGAATGAATTGCTGTCTCCTGGAAATCTATTAATATGATCACGGAAATTTTGATTTAAGCTAAAACTAGACAATGATTGCTCAAGGAAAGAATCATAGTTGTAAGAAATAAAATTAAAATCACTAGAAAGTTTGTTTTCATCAAATATTGTTGCAAAAAACAAGTCATATCTTTTATCCCTAGATGAAATCAGGTGTCTAAAAACTAAATAGGAGTTTAATAATTTTTTTAATAGAATTAGTTCATTTCTCTTTGGAGGTCCAAGTACAAATAGTTTTTTTGCATAGGTGTCGAACGTAAAATGAAAGTCCATATTTTGGAACACCTGAAGAAAGTCAACCTTATATTTTTTGTTTTCATTAATAATATAATCCCGAGAATTTGCCATTAAACCTAAAAATGCATTTACGTCAGCATTGAAATTACCTACAACAGGAATGCCTGAAATTGGATTTACCTCGTTTAAATATTTACCATTCCCAACACTTGCACCTGCCCCAAATAAGTATGTAGTTTTTGTCATTTAAAAATTCAGTTATTAATATTTGAAATTTATAAATTTAATAAATCGCATTAGCTATGCTCAAATATATTTAAAAATGGTTCCTTCTAATGCAAGTCAAAATTAATGGCTTCGAAAATAGAAAGTAGTATCTCAAGTGAAATAAAATGAAAATCACTAGATTGCACTTTTATAAAGATTATAATTGGTATTTTCTAAAATGTAGAATTTAATATATACAATGGTAAAACTATATTCACTAATAATTGCTTTCCTATTCAGCTCCCAACTGTTTGCTCAACCTGCTATTACTTCATTTGCACCAATAAGTGGAGCGGTAGGTGATTCAATTTCCATAACAGGTACAGGGTTTAGTACTAGCGCCGCTAATAACATAGTTTTTTTTGGTGCTACACGAGCAACAGTTGCGACTGCAACTGCCACAACTTTAAAAGTTATTGTACCAATTGGGGCAACTTTTGCACCAATTACTTTACTCAACACTTCCAATTCTTTAGCTGCTTATAGCACCCAATTTTTCAATCCAACCTACAGCCCCAATATAGGCTCCATTACTGCTGATGATTTTGCCGCAAGGGTTGATTTTTCTAATGGATCGGGCACAAATTCAAGTGTAGTGGTTAGTGGAGATTTAGATGGAGATGGCAAACCAGATTTGGTTGTTTCACTTTGTGGAATTTATACTTGCAATAGCATTATATCAATATTCCGCGACACAGGTAGCAATGGCGTGGTTAGTTTTGCACCTAGAATAGATTTAACAATTAGTGGCGCTCCTCAAGATTTAGCCCTAGGAGATATTGATGGAGATGGAATGCTAGATATAGTAACAGCTAATTATAGTGGAACTACGGTTTCTATTCTTCGTAATACAGGAAGTGTTGGTACAATTAGCTTTGCACCAAAAGTAGATTTTGGAACTGGTTTTGGGCCAAGATCGGTAACTATTGGCGATTTAAATGGTGATGGTAAACTAGATTTGGCAATAGCGAATGTTGCCACTGGGGCAAATTCAATTTCGGTATTGCGCAATACAGGAAGCGTTGGTACCATAAACTTTGCAACAAAGGTAGATTTTGTTTCAGGGATGATACCTCGCAAAGTGGCCATTTGTGATATTAATGGAGATGCAAAGCTTGATTTAGCTTTCACAAACCCTAACGCAAATTCTATTTCAGTTTTGCGAAATACAAGTAGCGGCACCTCAATTACTTTTGCCACTAGACTTGATTTCTCTACTCCTGGATCAAGTCCCCAATCAATTGCTTTTGGCGATTTTGATTTAGATGGAAAGCCTGATATGGCTATAGCAAATGTTAGTTATGCTAATGTTTCAATATTTCGCAATACAAGTGTTGGTAGTACGATAAGTTTTGCTCCAAAGGTAGATTTTGCCACAGGTACCAGTCCAAATTCAATTGCTATAGGCGATTTTGATGGAAATGGTAAGCCCGATATGGCGATTGCTAATAATAGTGGGACAGATAATTTTGTTTCTTTATTACGTAATACAAGTACTATTGGTACAATTAATTTTGCCACCAAGGTTGATTTTGTAACAGGAATAACTTCAAATCCCCTTTCGGTTGCCATTGGCGATTTTGATGTGGATGGAAAGCTAGATTTTGTATCAGCAAATGGTAACTCTTTGATTTCTGTATTTCGCAATACCCCTCAATATATTCCAACAATTACAGCAATCACTCCAACAAGTGGTACAATTGGTACATCAGTTACCATAACTGGTACAAATTTCAATAAATTACCTAGTAATAATATCGTGTTTTTTGGAGCTACTAAAGCAACAGTAACTATAGCCACAGATACTAGTTTAAAGGTAACAGTACCAATAGGGGCGCTATTTGCACCCATAACGGTATTAAATACTGTTTCTGTTTTGGCCGCTAAAAGTACCCAATTTTTCAACCCTACATTTAGCCCTACTAAAGGAAGTATTACTAGTTCTGATATGGCTGGAAAAGTTGATTTTTCAACAGGATCATTGCCATGTTCAGCAGCCATTGGCGATATGGATGGAGATGGAAAGGGTGATATTGTAGTAGCAAATTACAACAGTAATACTGTTTCTGTATTTCGAAATACAAGTATTGGAGGTGCCGTTAGTTTTGCCGCAAAGGTTGATTTTATTACGGGTACAAATCCTACCACAATAGCCATTGGCGATATTGATGGAGATGGAAAACTTGATATAGCTGTTGGAAATTATACAAGTAATAAAGTTTCAGTATTTCGAAATACAGGTAGCAATGGTTCTATTAGTTTCGCCACAAAAGTAGATTTTGTTGCCTACTCTATTCCTACATCAGTAGCCATTGGAGATGTAGATGGGGATGGTAAGCTTGATATGGTTATTACCAATAATAACGGAATTAACATTTCTGTTTTCCGAAATAAAAGCCAAATAGGTACAATTAATTTTGAAACTAGGTTGGATGTAGGAACAGGCACTAATCCCTTTGCAATGGCCCTTGGTGATATAGATGGTAATGGTAAGATAGATCTTGCCTTTACAAATTATATGAACACTAATTTTTCAGTTAAACTTAATATTAGCACTCGAGGGATAATTGACCTAGCATTTAAGGTGGATATTGCCACGGGCACAAATCCTTCTTCATTAGCAATTGGCGATTTGGATGGAGATGGTAAGTTAGATTTAGCTGTCACCAATTACT
>NKIC01002893.1_pt1 | contig 15409 bp, 13 predicted proteins | sample 1173441 | NCBI WGS metagenome assembly NKIC01 (sample SAMN07190239, study PRJNA340070) | algae metagenome | isolation source: Clonal culture of Asterionella formosa BG1 isolated from Esthwaite Water | host: Asterionella formosa BG1 | place: United Kingdom: Esthwaite Water | collected 2014-12
TGCCCCAGCCTGATTTTTCTTTGAGCAATTCTAAAACACCGATATATCTACTGGCATCATAATCGTTGTTTTTGCCTACTGGATTCTCTTTTGCTCTTTTTAGCAAATCAAGACGCATTTGTATGGGGTCTTTGCCCATGGCTTCAGCGACCTCATCCAAAAACGACTGCTCTGCAGCGGCATTAAAATTGGAACGTGGAGCCCTGAATGCCCCAATGGTAATATTGGAAGGAATCTCCCAGCTCTCGGCCAAATAATTATCTACTGCTCCGGCTGGAAAACGATTGGCATGAATTGGGTTTTCAGGAATACCCCCTCCTGTTACATGAAAACCTACCAAATTTTTGTTGGCATCCAAAGCGGCTCGGTAGGTAGCGGTATACATCGGACGATAGATTCCGTATGTCATATCGTCTTCACGCGTGTAAATCAATTTTACTGGAGCTTTGAGTTTTTGAGAAATACGAGCCACTTCGTGCATGTATTGTGCATAGGCTCTACGACCAAAACCACCACCCATACGGGTCATTTGTATCTCTATTTTATCGGCTGGTAAATTTAGGACTTTTGCCAAAGTGGGTTCTGCCCAACCTGGGGCTTGCAATGGCCCAGCCACTAATGCTTTATCATCTTGGACGTGGGCAAAGAAATTCATTGGTTCCATTGTATTATGTGCCAAAAATGGTGCATTATACGTACGTTCGATAATCTGAGCGGCATTTTTGAAAGCTGTTTCTGGATCGCCGTCTTTTCTTTCTAATTTGGCTGGCATTTTAGCTCTCTCTTGCATTTTAGCTAATTGTGATGCCGTACTTTCTAAACCACCAGGTATGAGAACATCTGTTTTTCCAGCCCTAAACACATTAATTGTCTCTTTTTTGTCAGTTATAGGTTCCCACACTACTTTCAATTTCTTCCGAGCATTCATCACCTCCCAAGTGCTTTTACCCACTATTGCTATCATCTCATTGAATGTTCTTGTATCAAAGCCCTCTTGAACGAAATCATCATCATAGAGTTTGAAACTAAAAATATCTTTGATGCCCGACATTTTTTTTGCAACGGTAGCATCAAAAGATTTTAATTTCATACCAAATGCTGGCGGATGCTGAATCATAGCAATCAACATTCCATCAACTTTATAATCCATTCCGAAAAGCGGTTTACCAGTAACTACTTTTAGGCCTTCTGAGTTTTTTGTTGATTTACTTACAATCGAAAAATCTTTTACTGCTTTCAATTTCACCTCTTTTGGAACTGGTATGGTGGCAGCTTTGCTTGCCATTTCCCCATAATTTGCCGATTTTCCACTTGAATGAGATAAGACTCCTGCTTTTGTTTTGATTTCAGAAGCTGGCACATTCCAAGTTTGAGCGGCCGCTTCGATGAGCATTTGTCTAGCTGATGCCCCTGCGGTTCTTAATGGCTTCCAATACATTCTCATGGAATTACTTCCGCCAACAAATTGAGGGCCGTATTTCACGTTGTCGTGCGTACTCATTTCTACTACGACATTTTTCCAATCACAATCCAATTCTTCGGCTACCATCATGGGTAGAGAGGTCATTACATTTTGACCAAATTCTGGATTTGGACAAAGAATTTTAATAACATTGTCAGGCGTAATTTTGACGTATGCAGCTAATTCAGACCATTGTTCGGGAAGGTTCAATTGGGCTACTTTCTCAGCACCTTTTGCTTGCGAAAACCAACTAAAACTAAGCATCAGTCCGCCACTTGCCAAAGCAGAAGACTTCAAAAATTCTCTTCTATTTGATATATTTTTCATTTCAGTTTAGTTTTTAGCAGCCGTTTTAATCGCTTCTTTGATTCTTAAATAGGTACCACAACGACAAATATTACCACTCATGGCAGCATCAATTTCTTCATCCGAAGGATTTGGGTTGGTTTTCAGCAAAGCAACAGCAGACATCATTTGTCCACCTTGACAATAGCCACATTGGGCCACATCAAGCTCCAACCATGCTTTTTGAACAGGATGGGTACCATTTTCAGAAAGCCCTTCTACTGTCGTAATGGCTGATTTTCCAATAGCGGAAACAGGCAGCATACATGAGCGAGTGGCATTTCCATCCAAATGAATAGTACAAGCACCGCATTGAGCCATGCCACAGCCGAATTTGGTTCCGGGCATATTTAGCGAATCACGAAGAACCCAAAGCACTGGTGTGGAAGGATCAACATCCACATTACGGGTTTTTCCGTTTATTTTAAGATTGTATTTTGCCATGATAATTGATATTTAAAAACTTTTATCTGTTTACAAAAATATTACTATTTATTCTATAAAAACTACGTCATTCAAACGATTTCTTACGAAATTCAAATGTTATATTGTTAAAAATGAGTGAATATCTACTTTTAGTAGATCCAAACTAGGTGTTAATTCAATTTAAAACAATCACAAACAAATAAATAAAAAAGCACAAAATTTTTCAGCATAATTATTTTAGCCAAATAGATTTTGAAAGCTAATTTGTTGAAAGGCAAATTACAATCCTGTCGTTTTTTCCATGGCCTCCGTATATCTTTCTCCAGTAATTTTAACACCCTCGGATGCTAAGGTCAGTTTTCTCAAGTCTTCAGAACTAAGTTGAAGATGTTCAGCACCATTGTTTTCTATTAATCTATGAATTTTAGTGGTTCCAGGAATTGGAACTATCCAAGGTTTTTGAGCCAAAACCCAAGCCAAGGCTATCTGAGCATTTGTAGCATTATATTTTTTTGCATATTCGGCAATTACATCAACCAATGCTTTGTTGGCCATTCTAGCCTCTTCCGTAAATCTAGGTATCATTGAACGAATATCCGAAGCAGCAAATTCTTTTTTTTCATCAATTGTACCCGTTAAAAAACCTTTTCCTAGTGGACTAAATGGAACAAAACCTATTCCCAGCTCTTCAATCGTAGGAATAATTTCAAGTTCGTGTTGGCGAGTCCATAAAGAATATTCACTTTGCAGAGCCGTAATGGGCTGCACAGCATGTGCTTTTCTAATCGTATTTGCTCCTGCTTCTGAAAGCCCAAAATATTTGGCTTTACCCTCCTTTATAAGGTCACTTACCGTGCCTGCCACATCTTCGATAGGCACATTAGGATCAACCCGGTGTTGATATAACAAATCTATACGCTCAATGTCTAGTCTTTTTAGAGACCCTTCAACGGCTTTTCTAATAGTTTCTGGTCGGCTATTTACACCAATCATTTTGCCATCGACTATATCAAATCCAAATTTTGTAGCAATTTGGACTTTATGTCTAAAGGGCTTAAGAGCTTTTCCAAGTAATACTTCATTGGTAAAAGGCCCATATACTTCTGCTGTGTCAAAAAAGCTTACACCTTCTTCAACCGCTTTTTGCAGCAAGGCAATAGCTTCCCCATCACTTGGAAATGGAGCATAAGAAAAACTCAAACCCATGCATCCCAAACCGATGGCGGAAACTTCCAAATCTTTTCCTAAAGTTCTCTTTTTCATATAGATAGTTCTGTTTTGAACGGTTTAAATTCTGATTATGGCCAAAAATTTTCAGTTATTTCTAAATTTAGTTGGGCTCAATAATGTATGTTTCTTAAAAAAATTATTAAAATGTGTCACTTCTTGAAAGCCTAGCGAATAGGCTATTTCGGAGATATTCCATTTGCTTTGTTTAAGCATAATTTTAGATTCTTGTAATAAGCGTTTGGCAATGAGTTGTGAAGTTGTCTTTCCGCCAGCTTCTTTCACAGCCCGGTTAAGATGATTTACATGAACATTGAGTTGAAAGGCAAAGTCAGAGGCTGTCCTCAGCTTAATTTCGGTATGATTTTCATCAATCGGAAACTGGCGTTCAATCAATTCTAAAAAAAGCCAATAAATTCGCTGAGTAGCATTAATGGGCAACTTCTCAATTCGCGTTGAAGGACGGGTTTTCATGGCATAATGAATCAACTCATAAATCTGATTTCTGATTGCATCATATTTATGAATGTACTCAGAGTTGAGTTCGGTTTCAATTTTTTCAAAGACTTCCGATAAATATTCAAATTGGGTATCATCTAATTCAAATACATGTGTACCCGTTGGTTGAAAAACCTCATATTGAATCAAGTTGCCGAATTGATTAAAAAAACTGGCATCAAAAACTACATAAAACCCTGAAAGGTCGTCATCGACATGCTCCCATTTATAAGGAATAAACGGATTTGAAAACACAAGTGCTTGTTTTTCGAAGGAGAAAACTTTATCTGCATAATGTATACGACTACTTCCTCTACAAAGTGTAATTTTGAAAAAATCTCGGCGGCGATATGGCACAGGTTTAGTTGCTGGATGTGGCAATCTAAAAACATTGACATGTCCGATATCTCGACCCAGATTTTCGGGTATCCACTCAAATTTCCTGCTATAAAAATCTTGTAAAGTTTCTATTTTTTCCATATTCTACTTTTTTACAATCAGCTTTCTATCCATCGCATATCCCAAACTAATATTCCAATCGAATGATTTTCCTGCAATGTCGGTTTTTAATGGTTTATTTATAGTCGAACCCAAATAAAATGGCGTTTTTTTCGATAAAAGTGTAAAATTTGAGGCAAAATAATAACCCTCTTTCGCATCTAGTTTCAGATAAAATAGTTGGGGATTAACCCTTAAAGATATGCTTTTAATTAGCTGAATTGTTGAAACGGATCTCAGCGAAACTAAAGCAGTGTGATTATTGGCGTCGTCGCTCACGCCTTTGGCATAAAGACAAAATAGACTTAGGCTATTATTTTTGTTGATGATGATATTGGGCGTAAATTCAAAAGGAATTACACGAGAAACTGCTAATGTGTTTTTGACTTTGGGTAAAGTTTCATAAGCCAAAACTCTAAATGGTACAGCTGGGAAATGCGTACCAATAGATGCTTGGAAACGTTTTTGATTGACAAGTTTGTAACGCCAAATAAAAATAAATGACCACGGACGGCCATCCTTCAAAGCAAATCGAAACTCAGGGTCAAAACTAAATCTTTTACCTCCATTGATATTAAAGTTAAAAATAGCGGCTGGTTTTCCGAGCGAAAAAGCAGGAATAAATGAAAACCCGTTTTGAGTAACACTAACAGCCCCTCTGAAATTGATGATTTTTGAGGTAGTATCTTCTTGAGCTAATGAACTAAAAGAAATATTACATAAAAGAAATAATGAAAGTATGTTTCTATAAAAAGCTTTTGGTATAGAATAAGACATATTATTTAAAATGAATGTTTAATATATTCTGCAAACTTAGAAGTATTAAACGCTCACTATTAAACAAAATTCAAAGGGAAACTTACGAAAATCAAACAGAGTTCTTTAATTTATGTTTTAACAAAATTTAATAAACTATTAAATTATAACCTGCCTACCTCCCGCCAAACATTTAATTCATCCTTAAACCTATCATTGATTACTTCCAATTTGCTATCAATTCTCATGGTAGGTCTATTTTTTAGGTTGAAAGGTTTCCATTCTGGTGCATCTTTGGCAAATGGCTTGCCTGTTTTGGCAAAGTTTGTCCACAATTCAGCAAAATTGTGCGATGCTGTTACTCGTTCAGGCTTATTGCCGCCAAAAAAACTTGGCTTTTCGGCCGATTCATTGAAGAATTTAAAGCTAATATCCATCGCATGAGGCGTTCCCATTTCATAGTCTGTTCCTGGGATTTTCACTTCCGATTTATATCCAAAATTATAGAGATAAACGTTTGCACCGCCCTGTTTGGCTTTTTTCTCGGCAATATCAACCGAACCTAAGCCCATCATTGTAATTGAAGAAATAGCAATGTAAATATCTGCTGGCGAAGCACTTGGTCTTGCTTTTCGGTAAGTATCTATTATTTTCTTTGTGTTTTCGCCATAAGTTGCCTCGAATTTTTTGTGCAAAGCCTCAAAATCGTATTTGGCAAATTCTGTTTCTTTTCGCTCCCAAGCAAAAAACGCCCATTCGTCTTCATTCCAACCCACCAAGAGCGGTTTATCTTTGGAAATCATTGGTGCAGATGGGTCAAATGGATTATTGGGAAGGGCTTTCCCATCTACCACTGGTCCAAAGCCACCGTAGTTTCTACGCATAAATCCTTGATTTTTGTTTTTCTCAATAAATGGCGGCACAAATGGAAGTTTCGCTTGCATCGCCAATAGGTCTGCGGCTGGTATATCCAAAATCTTTCTCCAATCTTTTGGGTCGATATTCAGCTCTTTCAAAAGCATTAAAGTAGTTTCTGCTGCCACTTCTTTGGGAGTCATTCGTACACCAGGCCCACTTTCAATGGATGCTTTGTTGAAATAAGGTGCAGCCGATGGCATCGCATATAAACAAGACGTTTTGGCTCCTCCACCCGATTCTCCCCAAATCATTACATTTTTTGGGTCACCGCCAAAATTTGTAATGTTTTTATTTACCCATTTTAGACCCTCCACAATATCCAACATTCCGTTATTTCCCGAACCTTCGTAGTCGGCCCCGCCTAGTTCGTCTAAATACAAAAAGCCCATTAAACCTAAACGATGGTTGGTTTCTACCACCACCACATCAAAATGACGAGCGAGATTTGCTCCATCTTGTCCGCCAGAGCCACCCGAACCAATTACAAATCCGCCACCATGACTGTAAAACATAACAGGGCGTTTTTTATTATCATTGGCGGGTGTCCAAACATTTAAAAACAAGCAATCTTCCGACGGTGCTGGCTCATTTCTTCTTGGGTTTTGAATGGCAGGTGCCCCTAAAGTCAGGGTTTCTTTAACACCTATCCAAGCTTCGAGCGGAGCAGGACGACGGAATCTTCTTTCGCCTGATGTTTTGCCTGCATAAGGTACGCCTTTAAATATATTTACTCCGTTTTCACGGTATCCTTTTATTTTTCCAAAATTGGTTTCAGCAGTGATGAATTCTTCAATCAAAATATTGGAAAAAGCATAGCTTGAAACAGACAAACCAGTTACAGTAAGAGCAGTTTTATTTAAAAATTCTCTTCTTTTCATAGTTTTAATTATTTTTTTAAATAATGATTTGATTTACACCTTCTTTCAAAGCAATCTTTTTGCCTTTCCAAACTAAATTTCCAGTAATACTTTTTGGCAATTCGATTTGAATTTTCCATTTGCCATTTTGGAGTTTATAACTGGCAGAAATACTCCCTTTTGGGTGCGGCATTGTGCCGTTTATATCTGTCATTTGCCCTAAATGTGGCTCAATTTTTACTTTTGAAAATGCCAAAGCATCACTATCAATGCCCAAGATGGTTCGATAAAACTCAATATTCGGACTCGAACCCCAAGCGTGGCAATCCGAACGGGTTTTATCAATATCTGAAGTTTCTGCCCAAGTAGTTAGGCCTAGGTTTATATTCTCACGCCATTTGTCGAGCCATTTCAGATAGTCATTTCCTTTCCCTGCTTTTATGAGTGCTTGATGCAGATAGTATTTAAAATAAATAGAAGCGGGAGCGAGTTTGGCATTGGTAATCAATTGATTGGTAATCTCGTTTGCCTCTTGGGGCGTAGTCAAACCCGTCAGAATAGCCAATGAATTGGTATGTTGCGAAAACTCATCTTTTTCCTCTCGGTCGGCAAATAATTTCTTGGTAACATCCCAATATTTTGCTCGAATAGTCTTTTTCAATACCTCAGCAGCTTGTAAATATTGATTGGCTAAGGCAGGATTTCCCAGTTTTGTTTCCAAATCTGCCGCCACTTGATATGCCCAAAGTAATTGAAAATCAAGCACCGCAGATGTTCCGTTGGCACTCATTGGCCCTGCACCTGCTTTCCACTCTTTTTGATTATCAACCCAATCGGTAAACATCCATTGCGGCGTGTTTTTTAGTCGGCCATCTGCTTGTTGGTAGCTTTTAAAATATTCTAAAATTTGACGAACACCGCCCATTTTTCCCTTCACAAAATCGGTATCGGCACCGTATCGGCAATAATCTTGTAACATTCCGATATACCACAGTGAAAAAGTAGGGATAAACTGTGGCGTGTAGGATGGATGCCGACTCAAAGTTACGCCCTCGGGTGTTCGAGAGAAATCCATTAAGTTAATGGCATTTTTTACCAATCTATCATCGCCACTATTAAATAGAGAAACCAAAGCTTGTATTCTTCCATCACCTATGTATTGCAGTTGTTCATAATACGGGCAATCCATGTAAGTTTCGTAAGCACAAAGGCGAGCGGTACGCCAGCCAATTTCAAGAATTTTATCCATTTCTGGCTGATTGGCATTCAATTGGGCATTCATTCTAAATGGATAACCCGTGAAAGTGCCATAAACATCATTCAGGGTAATGGCCTCATTTTGAGTAACAATACTAAGTTGTAGGTAGCGGTAAGTGCGATAAGTAAGGCTGGTAAACTTCTGATTATTGCTTCCGTCAGAAATCAGACTATCAGCTCGGCCTATAAAAGTTTTGCCTGCGGTTTCGTTTCTGTTGCCTTTTGAAGTTTTGTTAAATAGTGCCTCAGCGTATCTTGCAGTGATAGTAGCGTTTTTCCCTCCGCTAAACTCCAAATTTGGATAAGCATTGGTAAGATAGCTTTGGTCTAAAATGATAGTTACTTTTGAGTTGGCAGGTATAGATACATCTGTTTTTTGGGTAGGAAATCCAGTAGGCAAACCCGTCATACCTTCATTACTAACCACTTTTACCAATCGTTCATCTTTCAATTCCATTTGGGGAATGATAGATGGCACTAGCATCCAGCCACTCATAGTTCCGAAAGCTCCCAAAATATTTTTCGGAACACCGCCACCAACGGGTCTTGCTTTTTGCCAATTTTTATCATCAAAGCCTTCGCTTTGCCAAGCTTTTGTACTTAAAGACAAGTTTCGGATTTCACCTGCACCTGCCACATAATATCCTCTGGTTCTAAAAACCAAAGGAGCAAAGCTATTGTCCTTTTCACAAAGCCAAGTATTATTGGTATTGATGGCTGATTCGGCGGAGGTTTCGCCTTGTAAAATAAATCCAGTTTTGAAGGAAATCTGAGCTTCTGGTTTAAATTCACCTTCATTCCAAACCTGAGCAGCAATAATGTTTTTTCCTACTTTCAAATAAGCAGCAATATCTACAGTTTCGTAATTCCAATGGGCAATATCGCCACGAGCGGGCCCCATTGAAACCAATTTTTCGTTCACATAAAGTTTGTACCGATTATCGCCAGAAACATGAATTTTAAAATTGTTTGGTTTTTGATTTAGTTCAATGGTTTTGCGAAACATATACACGCCGTAACCATCATTGCTGGCATTTGGAACGGAGATCCATTGAGCATGCCAGCGTTTATTCACAACGTCGGGTTCGCCTGTGGGCGGGCCAAACTGTGCCTGACAAATTGTAGAAAAAAGCATCATTAAGGTTAATCCAATTGCGTATTTTGTTTTCATATTTAAATTAGGTTGAAATTATTATGTCGAATATTGAATATTATTTTAATTCGGCCTTCAGAAAAGCTATCACTTTCGTTCTAATCTCTTCCACATCGTACATTCTACCAAAATGCGGAGCATCTTTTACGATGGTTAGCTCGTTTTTCACTCCGTAATGACTTAACCAAGAACTCAATAACTTAGAATGCCTATTAGAAACCAGATTATCTTTTTCGCCATGAAAAATTAAAAACGGAGGGTCATTTTTATCGATATAAGTTAATGGACTTGCTGCCTTTGCCAAGTCAGGTCTATCCACGGCGGTTGCACCGATTAATATACTTTCTGGCGATTTCGGGTCTTCTGCTCCTGGGAAAATTGTCAAATCAGTGGGGCCGTAAAAATCTACCACTGCCTTGTACTTGAATGGCCGGTATGATTTAGGAAAGTACAAATTTTCCACTTTATTGTTTTGCGATGTACCCATCAAGGAAGCCAAATGCCCACCTGCCGAAAAGCCCATGAGAGCGAAGCGATTTTTATCGAAATTGTATTTATCAGCATTTTCAAACAGAAATGAAGCAGCTTTGTTACAATCTTGCAAAATGCCAGGAAAAACAGCATTTTGGGCAAAACGATAATCAATGGATGCGATAGCAAAGCCATTCTCGAGCATGGTATTGATGGTTTCGGTCATATAACCCATATCACCAAATTTATCATTCCCAATCCATCCACCGCCATGAACAAATATTACCAGCGGAATGCCGCCCAGCGGACTTTTTCCCTTAGCATTTGCAGGCAAATAAATGTCTAATAAGTGTTTTTTTAGTGTATCATTGTTATAAGGAATATCCCCATGAATGATTGTTCCTTTAGGCATTCGATCTTGAATTACACTTGGAGATGGCGGCTGGGCGAATAAAAATGACGCCGAAAAAAGGAATAATAAGACAATACTTATTTTGTTCATTTTAGTTTTTTTTAAGGTTAAAATATACGGTAAAGTGAATACTCGATATATTGATTTTATTTACAAAAGGTTATTGCAAAAACAGAGTACATGAAACTCAATATATTTTCGACAAAGTTTTTTGGTTGGTAGCTATTCGTTCGCAATAAATATGGATTTATACTTCCATCAAACCCCTTCGTTTTCAATTTATTTATAAAATAGTACAATATTTTTCAGCAAACAATCATGTACTTTCATGGGTAAATCATTTAATTTTTGATGAAATTTTTTGCTTTTAAAAAATTATAATTCAATTATCATGTGCCAAAACATTACAAGGGAAGTTTTAAATTCTATTCTTAATTATTTGACATTCAATTCATTATATTCATCGTCACTTACAGGCTTTAACCATGTAACTTGAACATCTTCTTTATAATTCGTAATAGCGATATGTACCATTTTACTGGTAGCGGTTGCACCATGCCAATGTTCGATGTTTTCAGGAATATTTACCACGACGCCTTTTTTTAGCGGCTGTGCAGGCTTCCCTTTTTCTTGATAAAAACCTTCCCCTTCTATCACTAATAAAACCTGTCCTTTTGGGTGGGTATGCCATACCGTTCGTGCATTGGGTTCGAAAGTTACACAACCTGCCGAAAATTCATGATTGTGGTCTTTGGTTATCAATTGTGTAAGAAAGGCGTTTCCTGTAAACCAATCACTTGGTAATGGTTGGCCTTTTGGGAATATATCTGTTGATTTCATTTTATTTTATTATTTTTAGTAGTTCGTTTTTTGCCACATCGGCTTGTTTCTCACCTATTTGTGTTTGAATAATTGAAAATAACTGGTGTAATTGGCTTTCGGTTATTCCGATATTCAAGCCTACATTTAAATGAAATTGCAATTGCGGTGCTACTCCTTCCATTGCAGAAAGTACAGAAATAGTTGCTAATTCCCGCTGCTGATACGTAAGTACATCTCGGCTGAAAATATCGGCAAAAAGGTGTTCTTTTAAGAAAACATCTATGATTGGCGTGAAGGCTGCCGCTCCGATTTTCGGTCCTTTTTCTTCTGTTCCTGTGAGTTTTTGTAAGGTCTGTTTTCCCGTTTCATATTTATTTGCAGACTCAATTATGAGTGAAGCTTCTATACCTGTTACATCGTTTATTCCCTTAGCTTTTCTTTCTTCAACTACAGCCATAAAGGTGTTTATGCCATTAAGACACCGAGGAAAACCACAGTAAGCGTACATTTGCACCAATATTTCCTTTATTTCATTGATAGTAAGCCCTGCCTCAAGCCCAGCATTTAGCTGGATTTTTAGACTTGGCAAATTGCCAACCGCCGTTAAGGATGCAATATTTACTATACTCTGCTGCTGATGTGTAAAAGATTGGCTTTCGATATTTTGTGCATTCATTTTTATTGAGATAATTGTAAGAAAACATGTTAGAACCGATTTTTTAAAACAGCTCATGGGTTTTGTTTGTTTAAAGAAGTTAATTTATAATCAGTCTATTACTAATTCAAAAGTGACATTTACATCATCATCACCCAATGCCGCCAAAAGCCCAGTAACATCATCAATTTTTCCGATTGCGGTATAACTGTAAGAAGTAGAAAAACTTTTGTAGAATAGCACCAAAGTTGTCGAAGCATACAGCATTAAATCACCCGACTGAATGCTTGCGGGTACCGAAGCTTTGGTGGGTATGCTTTGGGGCAATTGGGCATATTTTTCGTTGTTATTTAATTCATCCATATGGAGCGTCAAAGGCAAAAGAGCTTTGAAAGCTTTGGCCGTTGGGTTATCCAAAATGGTGGCTGTGAATGTTTTTTTACCTACTATAATTTTCACTTTGTTTCCAGTTATTCGGTTTGTATTTTCACTCATATTCCCTTCAATTACTTGGTTTTCTTCAATAAAAGACTCCTTTTTACAGGCAGCTCTACCTATCAATATAAAGAAAAGTATTATCGTTGACACAATTATTTTTTTCATTTTCTTGGATTTTTAAATTACAAATCTTTCACAAACTTTGCGGGAACTCCCGCAACTACCACATTATTAGGTACATCTTTCGTTACCACTCCCCCTGCAGCTACCACCGAGTTTTCACCCACGGTCACACCTGGCAAAATGATAGCTCCTGCTCCTATCCAAGCATTTTTCTTTATCAGAATTGAGTTTAAAACAAGGGCTTTTCGCTCAGTAGGATTTAGAGAATGACTTTCCGTAATTAATTGAACATTTGTTGCAATTAGCACATCTTCCTCAATCGTTATACCACCCAAATCTAAAAAGGTACAGCCATGATTGATAAAAACATTCTTTCCGATAGTTATATGTTTACCGAAATTGGTATTAAATGGCGTAAAAACAGTGGTTGAATTATCCACGGTTTTGCCAATGATTTTACCGACAAATTCTCTAATTTCGTCAGGATCAGAAGCTAAATTAAGAGCAACTGAAAGTTTTTTTGTGGCTGTCACTTGCTCAAAAACCTTATAAAACTCAGGGTCGCTATTTTGTATGACTCCTCCCGCCAGCATTCTTTCAAAAATATCTTTATTGGTTTTTGTCATATGCTAAATTCTCTTAATTAGGATAATTTAATTATTGAGTTTCTTGTAAACCTTCTTGAAGTTATAATTCAAAGTCACATTCCACATAAAATCTTTATTACCAGGAACATTGGAGATAAAAGTCTGATTAATGGTAGATTGCAAGCTAAATGGAAATTTTTTATGTGCCAACGAACTTGTCAGAGTGAAATAATCTCCTCTGTAGCCATCAGTGTACAAAAAATAAATAGAAGGAAAAACGTTGAAATATAGACTTTTACCCAGGCCGATATTCGTAATGTTTGAGTTTAGAAACAAAACTCGAGTCAATTGAGGACCGTGGTTTTGCAGGCCATTGCCTTGTAAATACATAGCACTCACACCAATTTTATCGTTGAATTGATAACTGGGTACAGCCTCAAAAGCCAAAAAACGAAGCATTTCGGTGATTTCCTTGGTTTTCCCGTCTTCTACATCGGTACGACGAATGAGCGTAAATGCGGGGTGTGCACCAATCCTAAAACCAAATTTTTTATTATCGACCAAACGATATCGCAGCCACCAAATCAGGCCTCCTTTTTCGGCATTGGGCACTAAACGAATATCTGGTTCAAAACTCAGTTTCTTTTTCCTGAAAGATAAATTGGCCACAAATGCGGGATGATCCAGCGAGAACGTTGGAATAATAGAAAAACCATTGTTGGTAAAGCCGACATTTCCTGAAAAAACCATAGGGGTTTGTGTGCTATCCTCAGACTGTGCAAAGCTTAAATAGGAACAAAAAAACAAGAGAACAAATAGTACTAATAACCTCATTTTCAGATATGAATAATTTTGATTTACAAAATTACCCAGCTCTTAATCCCAATCTCTTATACATTTTACGGTTTTACTTACCAATTTCACGTTTAACTAGAGATATATGATGCTATTCTTTTAGATTTACCTAAAATTTAGAAAATATGGTCATTTACGATAGCATTAAAACCTATAACGAAACCTTCAATCACCCCACTTTGCATCCACTCATCAGTTTGTTGGATTTGAGCAAAGGGAATCCACTGAAACGAAGCAAATTTCGTTTGGATTTTTATGCCATCATCATTAAAGACAGTAAATGCGGTGATCTGAGATATGGCTTAAAGCACTATGACTATGAAGAAGGAACCATCGTGTTCTTTGGCCCTGGGCAAGTGGGCGGCTCAGAGCCAGAAGGCGAATGGCACCAGCCTTATGGACTGGCTTTGGTTTTTCATCCTGACCTCATCAAAGGCACTTCTTTGGCCAAAACTATTCATGAATATTCGTTTTTTAGCTATGATTCTTACGAAGCTTTGCATGTTTCAGAGAAAGAAAGAGGCCTCATAGATATATGTTTTGGAAATATTGAAACTGAAATAAAACAAAACATTGACAAACACAGTAAAAAGATATTGGTGGCCAACATTGAGTTGCTTTTGAAATATTGTTCTCGCTTTTATGACAGGCAATTTATTACCAGAGAAACAGCTAACCACCAAGTGATTGAGAAATTCGAAAATCTGTTGACAGATTATATATTAAGTGAAAACCTCCAAAATACAGGATTGCCATCCGTTACCTATTTTGCTGAAGAACTACACCTTTCGCCCAATTATTTGGGAGATTTACTAAAAAAAGAAACTGGCAAAACAACGCTCGAACTTATCCATTTGAAAATCTTAGACCTGGCCAAAGATAAAGTTATGGACAACAGCAAATCTATAAGCGAAATAGCCTACGAACTCGGCTTCAAATATCCGCAACACTTTACAAGGCTATTTAAGCAGAAAGTTGGGGTAAGTCCAAATGAGTTTCGGGGCTTGAATTAAACCATCACTTTAACTTAGCATATTGGTTATTAATATTATAAACCAGCCCTACACTCCACAAAAAATCTTTACCCGCAATATCCGTTTTTATGGCTTTGCTCGCAATGGCGTTCAACGAGACTGGGAAATTTCTTTTGAATAAATTCAGCGTGGCGTTTACATAAGTGCCATCGTTGTCATCCATTTTTAGGTAATAAGCTTGCGGAATTAAGGACATTCTTAACTTATCAGAAAGCTTCAAGTTTAACATACTTCGCAATGCAATGAATGTGGTATGCTGCAAAACATCTTTGGTCAGACCTTTTGAGCCTAAATAGTATATACCTAAGTTGGCATTTTTGGAGACCAGATAGGTGGGCGAAACCTCCCATGCAAAGTATCGCTGAGCGGCCAATAAATTTCTAGTGATTCCATTATCTGTCACCGAAATATCCCGAAATACCACAGAAGGATGAGCTCCTAAGCCAAGGTTAAATTTCTTCTGTTGAATAAGTTTATACCGCCACCAGAATACAAAAGCCCATGGTTTGCCATTCATACCAAAGCGAAACATGGGATCAAAACTCAATCGCCCCTTGCCAACGTTCATATCAAACAAAACGGCTGGTCTGCCTAATGAAAACGTGGGAATTAGCG
>NKIC01003181.1_pt1 | contig 14767 bp, 8 predicted proteins | sample 1173441 | NCBI WGS metagenome assembly NKIC01 (sample SAMN07190239, study PRJNA340070) | algae metagenome | isolation source: Clonal culture of Asterionella formosa BG1 isolated from Esthwaite Water | host: Asterionella formosa BG1 | place: United Kingdom: Esthwaite Water | collected 2014-12
TTTTATTAATTGGTTTGGAAATTTGAACGTCGGAATTGAACAAGAAATTTAGGCCTCTGAGTACATAATAGCTTCGGTTTTCGTCAGTCTGCAACAACCAATAAGTATCATTCGTTTTTTTTATGATTAAAATGCTACCAGGGAGTAAAGTCCATTTTCCAACTTCTATCTCATCAGGCTCAGATATTGGTTGAACTATTTTAATATTTAATTGAGTATTTAAGTTAAATCCCTTTGGTATATCATAAGAAATGTGGGAAACAAACTTAGAATTTGAAATCGTTGGATAATGATCTTCAGAAAAAGCTACAGAAGGCAGATATATTAGAAGAAAAAGTTTTAAACTATTCATTTTATTAGGTAAAAATCAAAAGGTAATCTTTTGAAAGCATTAGTTACTATTTAGACTACATCATATAGTGTGCCAAATTCATCTATTTCAAAATAATAATTCAATATTGGCATTTAATTAAATATTAAGAAAATATACCCACATGATTATTATTTTTTTATATAAGCAAGCTTGTTTCTTCTTTAAGAAATCGTAAATCGAAATAATAAATTATTGTGAAATATTTTTTAGCTGATCTAAATTGGAGTAAAAAAAATAACATGCTGTTAATGAGCATGTTATTTTGTGGAGACGCAGGTAGTTCCAAGTAATATTTTCAAAGTATCAGCTTTTTGAAAAAGCAGCATAATATCATATTCAGTGGGGTTTTTAAAATGCCTGAAATCTGATTTTGCCCAACAACAAAATCGAGTTGAACAAGGTAATTGCAAAAAAAAATCGTATCGGCTATTTTGTGAGTCTAAGTGCATCGTCAAGCCTTTGTTCGGCATTGTCCCAATTAACAATATTGAATAGGGCATCCACAAAATCTGCTCGTTTGTTTTTATATTTCAAATAATAGGAATGCTCCCAAACATCAATAACCAAAAGCGGTATTACGCCCCATTGAGTCAGTTTTTCGTGGTTTTCGCATTGTAAAATGGTCAATTTATCTGTGTAAGGCTGATAGCCCAAAATACCCCAACCGTTGCCATCCACATTTTTTGAGGTTTATGCCAAATATCCTTTTAGTTTATCATAACTGCCAAAATCTTTCTCTATTCGTTTCAGTAAATCACCTTTTGGCATCGTGGCTTTGTTACCTAGATTTGTCCAAAAAATTGAGTGCAAAATGTGCGATGACAAATGGAAAGATAGTTTCTTGGTCCAGTAATCTACCGTTTCAAGATTGTTTTCATTCAATGCCTTTAGTATCATATGTTGATCTTTGTTAGCCGCTTTTGTGGCACCTCCATGATGAAAAGTATAATGTAAGTGTAACGTTTCACTGTCCATATAAGGCTCAAGAAAGGTCTCGGCATAGGGCAAAGGTTGCAAAACAAAGTTGCCGTTGGCATCAACCAATTTGTCGATATTATTGTTGGTCAAGTTTTGGCCAAACGCATTGTTTGAGCCAATAATCGAAGTTACGCCAATAATTGATGCTCCTTTGCTGAGAAATTCTTTTCTGTCCATTTTTTTATTTTTCCAGTTTAAAAAATGTATTATATTATATTATGAGATTGATTATGTTAGCTATTTTATTTAAACCATCAAATAAGCAAATACCCAATTGTATAAGCAAAGGTAATTTTATTAGGTTTAATACAGATATATGTCTTTCATTTTTAATGTTTCAAATAGTAGGTCAAGAACATACTTTTAGTCTTTTGATATCTTAGATTAGAATAATAGGCGAATACAAATACTTGTAGGTTCCATTTTAAAATAAAATGGTGACAGCCATTGATAAAGATCATTGACAATTATTATCCAGATTTTATAGGAATATAATTTCTCAACAAGCCCAGCCCAAAAAAAATACTCATAAGGACATTATAAGACTTTAAAGTCTGAATAAAATCCTTGAATTATCAGAACATTCATTCTAAAAATTAAATCGAATTAGAGATATACCAAGTATAAAAAAAAAATTTCAGAGGCGAATGCAATGTAAATAACCTAAGTAATCAAGTGATAAAAGCTAAAAAAATTTGTGTCAGGTCGAAATTGAACCCAGATTGAAATGTTTGAGACAATTATTCAGAAGGTTATAAAAGTGGAATAAGGAGAGTTGTTAGAAAACTTATCGGATAGGCGATAACATCCAAAATGAAAATTAAATTATAAACCATTTATGCATAGAATGTTCATTTATATAACATTTTCTAAAACTTCAATTTTTATGAAATTGAGTTTTGGCTCTTCACAAATACCACATTTGTAGTTTTCGGGTAAGTTTTCAAATGTAATTCCTGCAGGAATGTTCGCAAGTTCATCTCCAAAAGAGTTGTCATATATAGAAAAACAAGTAGGGCATTTGAAGACTTTTTTAATATTTGTTTTTTTAACTTCTTCATTTTCAATCTGATTAGAAAGTATCTGAATAGAATTTTCCGAAAGCTGACCATTATAAAAAAGTACAGATCTTCTTAATTGTTCTGCAAGATTTAATATTGAAACTCCTTTAGCATAAAACACTTTAGTTCTACCATTTGGGTCAAAGTCACGGGTGTAAGAAATATCATAGACAAAAATAGAAGAAGGAATAATATTGAATATTTTAAATCTTCGCCTTTGAATCATAATTGAGGCAAAGACCTCGGTTTTAGGTACTGTTTTTATTCCGAAGCATATACCAAAAGTTCGAATATCAATTTTATTAAAACCCTCAACCATCTTATTTTTTAGTTGGAGGGCAACCGCTGAATCATCTTCTACTTGCCAATTGAGTTCATTTGCAGCATGACGGACATTGATATTGTATTTGGCCAATATAGAACTCCAATATTTTCTATCACCACTTTCAATACCTTTTATTATTATTGATTTCCAAGGTGTAAGACATATTTCACCGACTTTTGTAAGTAAACATAAATCGCATACCTCAGAAAGAAAATTAACCGAAAATCGTTCGTTTCTTCTATAAATACCTAACCAAGTTTTATTTCCATACCTATTAAATCCTTCATAATAGGGGAGTGTAAATTTTGGTAAAATCAGCTCCTCGTCTTTATTTATTGAAATAATATTTGGTAGTTCTTCTAGGTATTCTCCTGCTTTTAATTCGGGGTAGCCAGCTATTTTTTGCTCCAAATATTTAGAAATGTTGGCAATCTCATTTGTGAAAATCAATTTGTCAAACGAATGGATTTCGTTGGTTTTAGGCAATCTCAAAAATAAATGCCAGAAATTAGGTGTATTTGACGCTACAAAATTTAAATGACCAGAAAAAAATGGAGTAAAACTTTGAGAATTGTCAGAAATGTTGATTTTTAAAAGTGGCTCATAATCGAAATTATCAAAAATATCTTTATATATTCCTTCGGTTATCCAATTACCTTTCTGAAATACATCTTCACCTACATAAGAGCTAACAAGATTCGGAATTCTATTAGAATCTATCAAATAATTGACATTGATTTGCTTCATCAAAGCCTCAAACTTCTTGGAATGTGCATGAGGCAGGTGTAAAATCAATTGTTGCCTTAAACTAAGACTAACTTCAGGTATCTGAACAATTTTTGCAATAGTCAATATTTCTTTTAACTCTCCAGGCGAAGCTATTCCTCCTTTAAAATTTATTCTGATGGTATAAAAGTCCTTCATTGGTATGATTTTTTACTTTTTATTAGTCATTAACTAATGGCTGTAACTTTTAGAAATTTTTCAAGAATTCCTTTCACTTCTGGTCTACACGAACCGCACCCTGTTCCAGCACCTGTTTTATTACAAAGCAATTCAAGCGTTTGATTTCCGGCTGAAATTGCGTTTGCTATATTTCCCTCTCCAACATTATTACATGAACAAACCAACTTTCCAATCATGGGTTCTGGTTTTTTGCCAGACCGCAGGAGTTGGAGACGTTTTTCAGAAAGTTCTATGCCTTTAGATATCAAGTCTTTAAATTCAATAAATTCAGACTTATCACCAATCAAAATCGCACCAACCAGTCTGTCATTTTTTATGATACATTTTTTATAATAGTGTTTGGCTTTGTCAATGAAAATAACTTCTTCGTATCCTTGACTGTCTTTTGGTATTTCAATGATTCCAATAGAACAAAGATCTAAGCCAGCCATTTTCAGAATATTCATTGAAAGGCTACCCGTGTAATGGGATGCCAAATCTCCCTGTAAGAAACTTGCTACAATCTGAGCTTGTTGTTCTGCTGCTGCAGTTATTCCCCACATCTGATTGTTTAGTTCGGCTATTTCTCCACAAGCAAAAATATCCGGATCAGAAGTTTGTAGATATTGATTTACTTTAATACCCCTATTACATTCTAAACCTGCCGCTTTTGCTAGGTCAATCACTGGAATGGTTCCCGCGGCAACTAGTAGTGCACTGCAAGTAATTTTCCGCCCCGACTTTAGCCTCACCCCAGTAAGTGCTTCTATTCCAAAAAACTGTTCAACTTCGTCATTATAAAATACTTCAATACTTCTTGAAATTATTTCTTCATGCAGGATTGTGCTACCCAGTGCGTCTAGTTGCCTATCCATAAGCCGACTACTCCGTTGTATAACAGTAACATTTATACCAATTTCTTTAAGGGAAGCCGCCATCTCCAGTCCTAGTAAGCCACCACCTACTATTACCACATGACCGCCATCTTTAATAAAACTAGATAAAAGGTCAGCATCAATTTTACTTCTCATATTGAAAATTCCAGGGATATTTGGAAAATTTTTCGGCATGAAAGCCTTGCTTCCCATTCCTAAAAATAACTTGTCATACAAATGTTCTCTACCTTTAGAGTCTGTTAAGATTTTGTTTTTCTTATCAATATGTTCAATGCTAATACCTTTGTGAACTACGATATTATTTTCTTCAAATTGGTCTTCTCTAAGTTTAACCAATTGATCCCAAGTCTGTGTACCACTGATGTAGTCAGGTAGCATAACCCTATTATAAAAAGGGAAAATTTCCTTACTGAACACCGTAATTTCATCTTCTTGGTTTTTACTTCTGTAGGCATTTACGAAACCTAAGCCAGCAGAACCAGCTCCTATCACTATTATTTTTTCCTTAGGTTTTATGTATTTTTCAATTCTTATTGCCGAAAATTTAAAGTCGGGCTCTTTAGATCTTGAATCAAATAAACTACTTGTGATATTATTTGCTCTACCAAAGTCTGATTGAAAAAGTTTGCCCCAGTGCATAGGCATAAAGCAGTTACCTTTTTTTAAGTGATCAGTCAATTTAGCTTTTACCTTGTTTTTGCCTCTTCGGCCTATTACACATACTATATCGTCATCAGCGATTCCTGCTTCATTTGCATCTTCTGGGTTCATTTCCACATAGGGTTGATCAATATGTTGGTTGAGTTTATTTACTCTACCAGTCTTGGTCATAGTGTGCCACTGGTCTCTTATTCTTCCAGTCAAAAGAATTAAGGGAAAATCTTTAGTCAGGGTTTCAGATTGATTATCAATAGGTGAGCAATGTATTTTCGCCAACTTATTAGGTGTATAAAACAAGCCATCAGTAAATAAGCGGGGAGTCCCTTGGCTTTCAGCACTATCGTGCATGTTTTTTGTAAATGGCCATTGAACTGTTCCCTTATTTTTCAGTCGATCAATACTTAATCCTGAAATATCTATATTAGTACCTTCGGTAGTCTTAATGTATTCAGCGTAGATATCAGCAGTTCCATTATAATCAAACTGCTCCACCCAACCCATTTTTTTTGCAAATCGACAAATTATCTCGGTTTCAGCAAGAGCTTCGCCAGGTGCTTCTGATATTTTATTCAAGTACGAAATACGTCTTTCTGCATTGGTCATGGTGCCATCTTTTTCTGACCAAGCAGCGGCAGGTAAAACGATATCACCATATTTTACAGTGTCGGCACGATTTGAAACATCTTGCACAACCACAAGCTTGGCCATTTTCAAGGCTTTTTCAATTAAGTTTGAATTGGGCATACTCACCATTGGATTAGTACAAATAATCCAAATGGCCTTCATTTTTCCTTCCGCCAAAGCTTCAAACATTTCTACGGCTGTTAAACCAGGTTTCTCTGAAATAGGCTTGCTATTCCAAAATGTTTGCATTTCGGCTCTATGTGCGGGGTTGGCATAATCACGATGAGATGCCAGCATGTTTGCTAGGCCACCAACTTCTCTACCCCCCATAGCATTGGGCTGACCAGTAAGTGAAAATGGCCCATTTCCTGGCTTTCCAATTTTCCCAGTAATAAGAGATAGATTTATCAAAGAAAGATTTTTGTTAACTCCAATAACCGATTGATTTAGGCCCATTGTCCACATGGATAGAAATCCCTTGGATTGGCCAATCCATTTGGCTGCAGTTTTAATTTTTTTAGTTTCTATTCCACATATTTTTGCATATTCATTCACTGGTTTTTCAAAAACCTTTTCTTTAAATGCTTCAAAACCTTCGGTGCTTTTTACAATGAAATCTTTATCTATTTGTCCAGTTTCAATCAAAATTCTAGCTATTGCATGGTTAAGTGCTACATCTGTGCCAGGGTTTATGTCAAGATGTAAATCTCCAGAAATTACAGTCTGTGTTTTTCGAGGATCGACCACAATGATTTTTACATTCGGATTTGCAGCTTTATGTGCCTCAACTCTTCTCCAAAGTATGGGATGGCACCATGCAGGGTTAGCACCTTCCACCAATATGACATCCGACAGTTCAATATCGTCGTAACAAACCGGAACAGCATCTTCTCCTAAGCTTAATTTATATCCAACCACCGCGGATGACATGCACAATCTTGAATTTGTATCAATATTATTGGCACCTATAAAACCCTTCATTAGCTTATTCCAAAGGTAATACTCTTCGGTAAGGCATTGCCCAGAAACATAAAGGCCCACGGACTCTGGTCCATATTTGTTTATAAAGGTTTTGAATATGGCTGCTGTCCTGTCTAGTGCTTGGTCCCAAGTAACCCGCTCAAGTGGCATGTTACGGTTTAGCCGCATTTGAGGAAATAGCAAGCGATCTGATTTATCCATCACAGTATAGTGAAGGTTCATACCTTTTGAGCACAACATGCCACGGTTTACAGGGTGATCTTTGTCGCCCTCAACAACTATAGAACCATCAGAGCTTTCCTTAATTACCACCCCACAACCAACACCACAATAGCAACATGTTGATTTAAAGCTTTTCTCATTCATATTTTTCTGAATTTTTTCAAATGAATCAAGCTTCCACTAGAGTAAATTCTTGTATTTTGATTTCTGATTTTGTTTTTTTACTGAACTTGGTTAAGGCAACCAAAAAGCCAACAATTACTGCTGCTGCACCAATAACTTGGAAAGCCTGAGCATAACTAATATTTTCAGATTTAAACAAAAATCCCATTAACATTCCACCGATGTTTCCACCTGCCCCAACTATACCTGCTACTAGACCAACATTTTTTGAATTGATAAAAGGTGTTATGGCATATGTGGCACCGTTAGCCATTTTTAAGAATAACGCAAAAGACAACATGGCTACTATCGCGTAGGTAATGGTAAGTGTATTGGAGAAAAAATACAGGCCTATTCCTTCCAAAACTAAAAAGCCAGCTAATAACCAGCTTTTCCCGCTGATTCCGTAAGCTCTACCGATTCTATCGGCAAATATGCCTCCTAAAGCTCTTGCAAAAATATTCATAAATCCAAAAAGACCTGCTAATAATCCTGCTGCTTTCTGGTCGAAATTGAAGGTATCCACAAAATACAATGCCGCTACATTATCAAAAGTGATTTCCATACCAAAACAAATAGAATATGCCAAAGCCAGCACCCACACTCTCCAGTCGGTGAGTACTTCTAATGTATTCGTGTTTTCTTTTTTGCCGACAGGTTTTACAAAATCAGAAAAATTTCCGTCTGGTGAATCTTCCGTATAGTTGTAATATAAAAATGCACAGATTAACAACATACTTCCTGGTACTATCATGGCCAATCTCCATGCTTCGCTGTTGGTATAACCCAAACCTACAATTCCAGCAAAAATAACAGGCATCACCATGTTGGTAATTCCGCCACCAAGATTACCCCAACCGCCTGCAACGGCATTGGCAGTACCTTTAATGTTGGGTGCAAACATCACAGAGGTGTGATATTGTGTAATAACAAACGATGCTCCGATAACACCGATGGCCAATCTAAAAAACAAGAAAGTAGTATAAGAATGTGACAAACCTACTAGAAACACTGGAATAGAACCCAAAACCAAAAGAACAGTGTAGGTTTTGCGAGGTCCCCAGGTGTCACACAGTCTGCCAATAAAAAGCCTAGCGAAAATAGTGGCTGACACAGAAGCTATAATGATATTACCGACTTGCCCTTTGGAAAGTCCCAAGTCTTCACGAATGGTGGGCATTAATGGAGCCAGACCAAACCAGCCAAAAAAACACATAAAAAATGTAAGCCAAGTTATATGGAAAGTCCTCATTTGAACCGAAGATAAATCGAATATTCTGAGGTTTTCTAAAGGTTTGGTGCTGTTTTTCATACTATTTATTTTTTAGAATAATGAATGCTAAATGATTGTCTGGCTATGATTTAAAGCCAATACTTTATTGAACTACTCAAAATTAAAAATAAGTATTTATACTCAAAAATATATGAGTATTTATTTCCCTTGTTCGTGCATTTTGTTGTCTTTGTTTTAAAGTATCTAAAAATGATTATATTTTACGGCCTGTTGTAAACAAAAAAGCATTGGAGTCTAAGACTATAGACCCAATGCGATTTCAAAAAATATAAACACTTACTCAAAAATTACATCGTCGATAGATAGGTTTTTCACCAAAAGACTTAAAAGCTTGTCATGTACTTCCATGTATTCAGGTAGGTGAACGATATCTTTCTTGTTTCTTGGTCGTACAATGTTGATATCCACTATTTCACGAATGGTGGCTTCAGGGCCGTCGTTCATTACCACTACTCTATCTGATAAAAATATGGCTTCCTCTATGTCGTGCGTTACCATCACGATAGTTTGTTGACGTTTGTTGAGGTTCCAGATTTTGAGCAACTCTACGTGCATGGAGCCTTTGGTAAGAGCGTCTAATGCTCCAAAGGGCTCATCAAGCAACAACACAGAAGGATTTATAGCAAATGCACGAGCGATGGCCGTACGTTGCTTCATTCCGCCTGATAATTGGCTAGGTAGTTTGTCTTTGTGCTGCAGTAGATTAACCATCTTGAGGTTATATTCAACTATTTCTTTCTTTTCGGCGGCTGATTTGTTTTTCAAAACCGAGTCAACGGCCTCGTAAACGTTTCTGTAAACCGTCATCCAAGGCAAAAGCGAGTAGTTTTGAAACACAATGCCTCTATCGGGGCCTGGGCCTGTTACCTTGTTTCCGTTTACTGTTACCTCTCCAGATGTTGGCTTAACCATCCCGCTGATAGAATTCATCAAGGTAGATTTGCCACAGCCCGAGTGACCAATGATACTAACTATTTCTCCCTTTTTAATATCTAAGTCGATATTTTTTACCGCCGTAAAAGTGCCTTTACCGTTGGTTTTGAAAGATATTGTTACATTTTTTACAGAAATGCAATTAGCCGATTCTGCCTTTTTCTCTAGTAATATTTCGTTTTCTAATTCTGTTATCATGATGTTTTTCGTTTAGAAATTATTTCCATCTTTTCAATTTGTGTCATTTCTTGTTTTCGTAAGCGAAATAATTCTGTAAGCCATTGAAAAACTTATCGAGCAATAAGCCCACAAACCCGATGATAAGTATGGCTGAAAGGATTTTTTCCAGACTTAGGCCGTTCCAAGAATCCCACACAAAGAAACCTATTCCTACACCACCTGAAAGCATTTCGCCAGCTACAATCACCATCCACGCTACTCCGATGGCCAATCGCAAACCTGTGATGATGTGAGGCAATGCAAAGGGAATGAGTATTTTGATGATGTATTTCCAACGAGAAAAACCGAATGCTTTTCCCACGTTTTTATGATCGTCAGGTATGCTCGAAACACCGAATGCGGTATTGATTAAGGTTGGCCAAAGAGAAGTGATGGCGATGATGAAAATCGTAGCTCCTTCTGATGCTTTAAAAGCCAAAAGTCCAAGTGGAAACCACGCCAAAGGCGAAACTGGGCGAAGAACCTGAATAAGTGGATTGAGTAAATTCATGGTAAACTTAGAGCCTCCCATGAGCATACCCAAGGGAATTGCTATTAAACTTCCCATTCCAAAACCCATCATTACTCGCTTAATAGAGCTCCAGAGTTGAATACCAATGCCTTTGTCGTTAGGGCCATAGTCGTAAAATGGGTCTTTGAGCATTTCGAAAAATACCGACCAGGTAGCAACTGGACCTGGGATTTCGTTTTTGGTAATGGCCGAAACTAAGCTCCAAATCAAGAGTAAAATAACCATGCTACCTACAAAATAGGCTATCGAATACATTGTTTTTAAAGAGAAAATGCTTTTCATGATTTTAATGCTTTTTGTGAATTCAGGAGGCGATTGCTCACTTCCTGAATAAATTGTTATTTTCGTGTACTGCCAAGATACGCCGCTGGATTGCTTGGGTCAAAAGCTACGTCAAGATTCGTTTTGAAGCCTTTCATGTCTGGTTGAACCGGCACCCCAGTTTCTTTGGCTACTTCTGCCCAAAGGTCATCTAGGATTAATTTTTCGGCGATGCCTTTATAGTCTGGTGGTGATTTGAGCATACCGAAACGTACATATTGAGCCAAAAACCAAATAGCGTGCGATTTAAGTGGGGTATTTACAACTCCGTTATTATAAAAACGCATGTTATTGTCGCCATATTTTTGTGCACCTAGCTCACAGCCTAGGTCATAAGAGCCTAATATTCTACTTTCTATGGCAGCTACCGGAGCATTTACGTAATAAGGTTTTGATAACCAAGTAACTGCCTTTTTACGGTTTGCCGCACTGGCATCTAGCCATTTGCATGCTTCTACAATGGCTTTCATTACGTTTTTCAAATCTGCTCTGTTTTCTGAAGCAAACTCTGAGTTGACAACCAGTGCTTTTTCTGGGTGATTTTTCCAAATGTCTTGTGAAGTGATTTCTGTAAAACCAACATTCTGAGCTGCAGCAACGCCATTCCAAGGTTCGCCCACGCTAAAACCTTCCATGTTGTCCACTTTCATGTTGGCTACCATTTGAGGTGGCGGAATAGTAATGATACCCACAGATTTTTGATTGATACCAGCAGCTGCCATCCAGTTTCGCAACCAGATATCGTGCGTGCCGCCTGGAAATGTCATTGCAAAAGTCACTTCCTTTTTCTTTTTTAGAGCAGTTACTGCCGCAGCAACTTTGCTTGTTTCTTTGAATCCAACTACTCCACAAAAGTCTTTCGAAAGTGTAATGGCTTGGCCGTTATTGTTCAAAACCATCGCTATTTTCATTTGAGAACCTGCCTTGCCACCAATCCCTGTATAAACCGAAAGCGGCATTGAGAATAAACAATGGGCTCCCGAAAGCTCTCCGTTCAACACTTTGTCACGGATGTTTGCCCAAGATGCTTCCTTGCTAAGCTCTACGTTTACGCCATACTTTTTGAACAAGCCCAATTCTTTGGCAACGACCAATGGGGCACAGTCGGTAAGTGGAATAAATCCAAGTTTAATTACGCTCGCTGGAGCAGTTTTGAAAGACGTTGTAACCGAAACTATGGCCAAAAGCATAGCTACCGATAATATTTTTATGGTTCGTTTCATTTTTTTTAATAAATTGAAAATGTGATGTTTAAAGATTTTCTTACTGCTTAATGGCAACTGGTTTGGTATAGAAGAAATCCGGACGAATGTTTATCATTAAATAGGCCCAGTTACCCGTTTTCTTGGTTTTGTCTATAGTACTTGATTTTACATATTCCAAAGAATTGCTACCTTTCATGATAGAATAGCCCAGCTCCAAAGTAGTGAATTTATTCATGGCCACTTGTCCAACGAAATCAATTTCGGTACCTAATTTTTTATCCAGAAGTTTGTTTCCGTCCAACTTGTTGAGGGTAGCAGATTCTGTGCTAAAATAATGTCCATCAGCCGTAAAAGTGAAAACTTTGTTTACATATTTGAGCTTTAAGTATGCATCTTGTAAACCACCAGCAGGTGAACCCGTACCTACATAAAAGTAGTCCATATAACCCCAATGCTTATGTGGTGTGCCGTAAAGAGGATCAAATTTAGAGGTCTGACCAGCCACTGGCTTCAAAGCATTGTTTCCTGTTAGTACTTCATAACCTGGCCCAAACGACCACTTGCCTTTTTGCATCATCGCAAATGCTCCGTAGTGGTAGGCGTTTTTAATCATCAAACCGTCACGATCTTTGCCGGACTGACCATAAAACCAAGCCTGGGCCGATATTTTGCCAAACATGGCAGAGGCATTTCCGAATTGACTATTGGCCATAAAACCATAAGTTAGTCTTGAGTTTACGCCAGTCTGGTTATACTTACGACCATAAACATAGCCTTGAGTGGCATTGCCGATACTATCAGAAACATATTTTGAAAAATCATCTTTGAAAAACAAAGCCGAGAGTTTTGTTTGCTTAAATTTTCTGGTCAAATAAGCCATTTGAAAAGACTTAAACTGTTGATTCTGACCATTTGTACTCAGTGGAGTTGCCAATACCAAAGCTCCGCCTTTTCCAGCTGTTGGAATAAACCCAAGTGGAATGGCCAAACTCACATTTTTATTAGAAAGTGCCGAAGCAGGGGAATTACCTGCCGTGTAAGATGTCCCTGTTACTCCAAACCCATCGGTGTTTTGGTTAAATCCACCGCCAAAATCCAGTGCCCAACCAAGGTGCTGTGCTTTAAAAATAGCAGCATCGAACCTACGAGCCTGTTGTAGCCAGTCCAAATTGCCCAGTAGCCGTACGTCATCATATACCAATTCTTGTCTGCCTATTTTTAGTGAAAGGTTCTGGATTGCCTTAAATTTTACGGTAGTGTCGGCCGAATTGGCCAATATAAGTTCGGCGTTGGCTTCGTGTACCATTAATCTACTTCCGTCTGCATTGCTGATCGTTGAAGCATCTTGTCCCCAAACTCTTACGTCTTGTATGGCAGTAGTGAAAATCACTCTATCCCATTTGTAGCCAAATGTTAACCTAGTTCGCTGCGATGTAAAAGCCGCTGCTTTTGCGTCTAAAGGAGCCAAGTTTCCCAAGCCATCACGTACCTCTGTACGGGTACGTACCTGGCCTACTAAGCTGAACTGGCCATATGTGGAAATTTTTAAAAAATAAATAAGTATAAATAACCAAAGCTTTTTTGAAAATAGAAGTTTCTTTTCCATCGTTCTAATTTTTAAAGATAAAATCCTGAATAGTAGTTTTAGGGATACACAACACCAAAATTTGTTGCATTCTTAGTAAAGAAGAAACACGGACGAGAAAACTCGTTTTTCTCAAGAGGGTTTGTAAATCGAAATTTTATTGATTTTCTTTACATCCGTCTATGTGTTTCAACACCGTAGGCAATTCCTTTGGCCGTTGGAGGTACTCCAATACCCCATCGGCCTTTTTTTCTCTTGTATGCATCCAAGAGTTTTTGGTGCTCCAACACCTTTTTTTGAAATCTATTTATTTATAAATTGAAAACAGGATTTAGCTTTAACCCCTTCGTCTTTAATTATTTAAATCATGATGACGATTCGAAATTAAAATTAAGTATAAATACTCATAAATATTTAAGTATTTATTTAACTATTTTTTAAAAAATTCTTTACATTTTTTAATTTAACATTCGAAAATTTATATTTTGTAAATTGAAATTTGATAAAATCATTCGGTTTTAGGATTTTTTGATTTCACCTATTATTCTTCATTTTATATTTTTCTTACACGCATGTAGTCATTTTGAAACTAGTTTTTGGCAAAATTTCACTTTTTAGCTTAAAATATTTGTTTTTTTAAACCTATTTTTAAAAAATTCCACATTTATGTTCTTAAAAGAAGATTGCGTTTTGAGAAGAAATCTTGCGTGTACAATTATTTATGACTTTTGAATAGTCTGAGATTTATCCCTGTGTTTCTTTAAAGCAGGATTTAGCCACTACAGTTTTATTTTATTTAGGTTAGTTCTTTAGAAATTTTACTTTGGTGTTGGATAAGGAAATAGTTCAAAAGCCGGCAAAGTGGGACCTTGACTGGGTAGCGAGCAATGTTCAACTTTTACTTAGCTAATATAATTCGATCCTGACTGGAGGTGTTCTCCTTTTACCTTTGAAAATACTATTCTTGATAATTAATATTGAAAAGTCGGAAGGTAACCTATAGGTTTATGAGATTCAGTCGCACAACATCTCTGAACCATATTCTAGAATATACTCTTTATGCACACTTACCACTTCACCAATAATTATTACAGACGGCTGTTTGATATTTTCTTCTCTTACTTTAGCGGCTACGTCTTTTATTTTACCTATCACAAATCGCTCATTGTGGCAGGTTCCGTTTTGTATTATGGCTACTGGAGTTTCGGCTTTGCCATAAGTAGTGAAAATTTCGGCTATTTCTTCCAGTTTACTCAGACCCATCAATATTACAATAGTAGCACTTGACTGTGCGGCCAAGAATATGTCTTTTGGCAGTTCCTTGGCTTTGGTGTGGCCAGTCATCACCCAAAAACTTTCTGAAAGTCCACGCTTCGTTACCGGAATTCCCTGTGCTGTAGGCACAGCTATACAGCTTGATACTCCAGAAATAATTTCTGTTTCTATTCCAA
>NKIC01008076.1_pt1 | contig 14728 bp, 14 predicted proteins | sample 1173441 | NCBI WGS metagenome assembly NKIC01 (sample SAMN07190239, study PRJNA340070) | algae metagenome | isolation source: Clonal culture of Asterionella formosa BG1 isolated from Esthwaite Water | host: Asterionella formosa BG1 | place: United Kingdom: Esthwaite Water | collected 2014-12
TTGGGGTCGGGGTTGGGGTCGGGGTTAGTGTGGGGGTCGGGTTGGGTGCGCTGGTGCTGTTGCAGCTGGCGAGTGCCAGGGCGAGGATGGCGGTGAGCGTGGTGCGCATGGTGGGTCCCCTTTTTCGGTTTACGAGAGGGGTGGGGGGAATCCTTCGGAGGGAAGGCAAGAAAGAAAGGAAGCAAGGGGCTTGGGCAAAGCCCAAGCAGCTTTCGGACGAGTTCGGTGCGGAAAGGCCGCACCGGGACTGCCAGGATTTCTGTGCGTGAGCGGGAATGAAAGCCGTGGGCATTTGCCCAGAAGGGTTCTGATTCATAGCGGCAGGCGCGTGGCAGCAGCGATGACTGGGCTTGGCGCGAATCCTCCTAAACCCGTCATTCGAAGATGACGTCGGGAATGGCCGTTAAGTCCCAGGATCGGCCGTTGGCGCATGCCTGTGTTGCCTACGAACGAACGGCGGCTGACTGGGAAAGTTCTACAAGCTACAAATGGCTAAGAAGGCACGCCAACTCGCCAGCCATGTCACCCAAACCCCAACGCAATCCGCTGCTCACCCCAGCCCAGCGGCACCTCTGGCGCCGCCAGCAGCCCAGTCCGACTAAGCTGAGCCGGCTGCCGCCCATCCAGGATCGCCGCGACAATATCAGGCGCGAGCGTCGCGAGCCGCAGCAGCCGCGAAAAATGCTTCCGCGAATGTCCATGCTCAGCAGCAACCTCATCGAGCGTCGCCGCATTTGAGGTGACCAGGTGCTGATACGCAAGCCGAGCCTCAACAATGAGGTCAACAAACCGCGGATCACGATTGGCGCCGGGGTCAGCGCCACCCATGACCAGCCGTATGTCATCGCCGCGCCGGACTCGCGATGCCGGCGTGACGATAGTGGCGCTGGCATCTGCCAGCGGGTGTTGAGTGTCTACGATCGGTGCCCAGCGGATGGTGAGCTTGACGGCGTCGTCAGCGACATCGACCCGCGTCACCAGGGCCCGGACCGCATCGTAGCGCGCTCCCGGCTCACCGTCGCGGACATTGGATGCCAGCCGCCGGGCTGAGCGGGCGATCACCACATAGTCGCTGGCCTCGAGATCAGGCTGCAGATTGGCCACCGCCGCATCGGCATGGTCGAGCCAGTTGGCGAGAGCGGTCGCTGTGACATGCTCAAGGTCATGCGCCGGAAGCCGCCATTGCGGCTGGTCATCGCTGACCTCATCACGGTGGGTGATATAGTAGCGGAAGCGCTTGCCACGGGCGACCGCATGACTGGGCGAGAGCCTGCGGCCGAGCCCGTCGAACGCGATGCCAGCCAGCAGAGTGCGATGCCGCGTGTTGCGCCGGCCACGCGGCGTCGCGAGGTTGGCATCAAGCTGGGCCTGGACGGCGTCCCACAGAGGCTGGTCAATGATGGCGGCATGGGCACCATCGAATACCTGGTCACGGTGCCGGACCTTGCCGATGTAGAGCGGGTTGCGCAGCAGATGGGCGAGCCCACCCCGGTTGAACGGTTGCCCGCCAACGATCCTGCCGCTGCTCATGATGCGCCGCTTGCCGACGATGTCATCACGGGCCAGCGCTTCGGCGGCATCGACCAGCGAGCCAGTTTCGAGATAGCGTTCAAAGATACGGCGAACCATGGCGGCTTCGCCAGCATTAGGAATGAGCAGCTTATCCCGGACATCATAGCCAAGCGGCACCGGACCACCCATCCACATGCCTTTCTGCTTTGAGGCCGCGATCTTGTCGCGGATGCGCTCGCCGGTGACCTCGCGCTCGAACTGGGCAAAGCTGAGCAGGACGTTGAGGGTCAGCCGTCCCATGCTGGTGGTGGTATTGAACGCCTGGGTCACCGAGACAAAGCTGGCCTTGGACCGATCGAGGATTTCGACGATCTTGGCGAAGTCAGCGAGACTTCGGGTCAGCCGATCGACCTTGTAGACAACGATGACCTGGATGCGCCCGGCCTCGACCTCAGCGAGCAGCCGCAGCAGGGCTGGCCGTGCCATGGTCCCGCCCGAGATGCCGCCATCGTCATAATAGTCGGGTGCAGCAACCCAGCCTTCGCCAGCTTGGCTGAGGATATAGGCAGCACAGGCCTCACGCTGAGCATCAAGACTGTTGAATGCCTGCTCAAGACCCTCTTCAGTGCTCTTACGGGTATAGATCGCACAACGCAGCGGGTTAGCCATGGGCGGCCTCCAGCTTTGCAGACCCACGCCGGGTCAGGCCGAAGAACCGCGGTCCCGACCAGTGGGTGCCGGTTACCGCCTCGGCGATGCGACTCAGCGAGGGGTATTCACGATCGTCCATGACGAAGCCATGCTCGGTGACCAGCACGCTGTAGGTGCGGCCCTGCCATGAGCGGACCAGGCGCGTGCCGGGGCGAAGCCGGGGCTCGTCGACTCGGCGAGCTACAATGCCGTCGCGCCGGCTACCCCGTGCGCCAGATCCCTCACCAGAGGCGGTCGATGTCGCCGTAGCCGCAGCGACGGCTGCAGCCGCCATATCGGCAATCTTGCGCTTGGCCATCCGGTCGAGCTCGCGGGCGATGTGGTTTGGTAGGCCGCCGTGGATCCGTTCCTGTAGTCGATAGGCGATCCCGCGACGGAGCAGGTCGGGTGTCAGACGCGGCGGCGGCGGGGTCGGGTAAACCCGTCGCCACTCGGCACGCAGTTGATCTGGCGACATCGTCGCAAGCGCCGCCAGTTGGTCGGGTAACGCCGCCATGGTCATGCTGCCGCCGGATTGGTGGCGGCATCCGGGTCGGCGACGGACGCCACCGCCGCGCTCGCTGCCTGGCTCGTTGCGTCGATGACACGGTAGGCGGTCTCGCCGTTCTTACGCCGCTCTCGGACCACCGAGCGACCCTTTTTGCGCAGGTTGGACAGGTGAGCCCGTGCGCTGTGCAGTTGCCAGCCAGTCGGCTCGGCGATCTCGGCAAGGGTCGCGCCCTTGGTGCGGCTGATCAGTTTTAGCATCAGAGACGATTTGGTCAGGTATTTGGTGCGAGGTGCCGCGGGTGCTGCCGTTGCGGTTGGCTTGACATCGGTCGTCATGGATTAGGTCTCCGGTTGGAGACCGCACCAGCGCCGCCTCCCACGACCTGAAGACCGGCGGACCGGTGTAGTTAACTAAGCGAATTCAACGCCGATCGGCAACGAATCGCTCTATCACCAAAGCTCTGTTGCAGTATGAAGTCCAGTCGGGACGGCGGCTTCCGACCCCGCTTAAGCTGCTCCCCGAACTGAGCTGCTGCGGGCTTGATGGACACGAGGTTAGAGGACGGCGGCGCAGTCACCGCAGCGCCTTCCACGCCGCCGCCAGCGCCGGCGATGCTGATGGGAAGATGGTGATGCAACGGCCTCGCAGCAGGTCGACAACGTTGGCCGCGCAGAACGTAGTCGATAAGGGCGCCGTGGAGATTTCATCAAACTAGGATTCTGCCGATTCGTCCTCGTCAGAACCACCGAGTTCTTCGTCGACCGCCCCTTCAACCGCACGCGCATATGTTTGACAGCCTTCTACAAAAGATTGGCTGTTGCCATCGCATTCGGCCTCATCTGTGATGTTGTGATCCTTGGCCCAATCAAATCCCGCGTTGTGGCCCCCACAATCCTCGGTACAAGTTTCAGTATTGCCAACTTCCTCAAAGGTCTGTTCCCTGAGTTCGGCAACCGCCCTCTCACGGGTGACTCCCTTATCGAAGGGCTCAGCGCTCGGAATCGCTGCGCTGTCGTTACTGGGTTCGCTACAGCCGCTGAGGCAAAGTAGGACCGATGTCACGATGGCCGCGCTGACGCGTGTCATGTGCGATATATCATCTGGCTTCTACGGTGGTCGCGATAGGCCGAATATGTTGAGAATACCGGTACTTGGCAGAAGCAAAGAAGCCAGCACAGTTTGCCTTTGCTTGGCAGCCATCGCACTCCGGCATGTACTCTTGCTTCCAGTCGCTGATGGAGCGCTTTGCAAAATTCCATATCGTTCGGTCGAGCAGGCAAAGCTGACTGTTGTAAATTGACACCCTCATGCGAGCACGATCGAGTATGCCGACAGCCGAGACGAGCTCCTGCTGGTAGTCAACGGGATCGATCCAAAGATCATCGAGGTTCGCACGTGCGAAACCCATTAACTCCAACCCCATAAGGGCAACATGGTCTACGAATAGCAGATTTCGCGATAGAAAGTTTGCCAATTGTGGCAGCCGACCGACTGTGTGGCGATGCAGGACCACTCTAACCTCAACCCGGACGCCATGTCTCTTGAGGTTTAGAATGCCTAGTAGCGTTTGATCAAAGGCACCGTCCGCCTGCACAACGTAGTCGTGTAGATGGGAGAGGTCCGAGTAGATCGGGATGCCGATCATGATGTCGGGGTGACCAATCGCGCCGAGTTTCGCAGCCAACTCAACGTCCGCAAAATTCCGGCCGTTCGAAAGGATATGGAGGCTCGTCCGCGGCAAATAGGACTTCATTGCCCGAACCAGCTCTAAAAACCGATCACCTAACAGCGTCGGTTCGCCACCGGTAAAGATGATCTCCGTTGTGTCCTGATCGATCAGCGGCAGAGCCTCAAGAATTTCATCAACGATCCAACCATCAGCAACTTTGCGCGGAGGTTGGGAGCACATCAGACAATAGTTGTTGCAACGTTCGGTTAGTAGGAAGCTGTTATTAGGTGAGTTTCGGCGATAGAGAACCCTGACAGCTCGCTGATCCGGCGCCAGACGAATAACATCGCCATCCGCTAAATAGTCAAAATCGGCCGGAAGCACGACATACGATGCTTCTTGCTCCAGTTGCGGTGCTGCACGTTCCGAAGCGATGATGTACCAACCAAACCCAGGCGGCGGCGGTTCTGTCCCAACAGCGAAGGCCTCGCGACCTCGAAGCGGCAGTGGCCGACGCACATCGGTCGAAACGCGCACCGTGCTTCGACCTTTGGCCGCTGCAGAAGAGCTAAACTCAATTTGTTTGGCGCCCAGCACGATCATTGGGAAAAAGCCCAGCGTTCCATCATCTCCCGGACTTCAGGCCGAGCTTCCATGCGTTCAATCAATCCGCGAAAGATCGTCATGTTTCGGTCGCAGTACGCTGAGAGTGGTTTTTTGCCGAGAAAGTCGCCTTGTGTGGCGTAATGAAAGACCGGATCCGCACCGCAGAACGGCTCGAATGCACACCAAGAGCACATCGGCGCGCTGCCGGCGAACGATGTCTCAAGCGGGTCCAGGAGTTTGTCGCTGAGAAGCAACTCGGCGTAGGTATGTGAGTGAACGTTCCCTAGGCAGAAGGTTTTATCGCCCATTTCGGCAAGCATCCGGCTTTCGTCGGAAGCATAGACGTCACCGTCATAGTTGTAGACGATCGCCCCGATGCCGATTCCGGCGGGGCTAATGAGGTCAACGTACCCGGGCTGGAAGGGTGTCAGCATCTTGCGGGCGATCATCGAGGCATAGTGTTCGATAAAAGGGAAGCCACCAAGATTCAGCTCGATGATATAGTCCAGACCCTCAAAGTAGAAGTCGAGCCAGCGCTCATGGCCATACGACTGGTAGGACTTGGTCTTGATAGCGAAACCATAGGGTGACAGAGGTCGCAGAAAGATACCGCCGAACCCTTGTTGAATATACTCGTCGACGATATCGCGGACGCGCCCCAGGCTAGCGGCCGTTGTCGTCATCAGCGCGCCAACGCGATCACGCCCAAGCTCGCGACGAACTTTGTGGATGCCCTCGATGGCCTTCTGATGGGAATTCCCGCCGGGCCTCGGGCGATTGCGATTATGGAGATCGGCGGGTCCGTCTAGCGAGGTTGAGATCAGTATCTCATGCTCTCTGGCGAGGGCGATCGCCCGGTCATCGATAACGGCAAGGTTCGTAGCAAAAACGAACTGCAGGTCCCGCTTCTCCGTTTCATTTCGTCGCTTTGCTTCGAGAATAATGAACTCGATAATTTGCAAGTTCAGCAACGATTCCCCGCCCTGGAATTCGATCTTGATGGCGCGCGAAGGTGACGAGAACACCAGATCAAGCGACTTGAGCGCAGTCGCTTCAGACATATCAAACTCGGTACGGTCATCGTTCGCTCGCGAGACCTGACAGTAGGGGCAGGAATGTTCACACCTGAGCGTGACAACAAAAATATGAAGGCCGGTAAAATTAGCTAACGGCGCCAATTTTGTCCCAACTTTGAGCGCAAGCAGATCGATTGCGGCGCCGGAATCACTATCAATAAGAAAATGCTTCGATTTGAGATCGCCATAGAGCTGCTCGCGCCAATCAAGTTGCCCGTCGATGAAGCGGGTGAGGTCGGCTCGATCGCAAACGTGAAACTCACCGGCAGCATTTGTCAGCACGTAGCGCTCGCCCGCCAGCAATGTGAACCGGAACGGTAGTAGCTGGTACCCTTCAACTAGCGGAGACTCGTAATCGGCAAACGACACAAAGCCGCTCATCCTTGAAGGCCAGTCCGAGAGAACGCGAGCCCCAGAATAGCGTCGCGCATTGGTTGTGTTTTTGCTTCAAGCGAAAGACGGAGGTCCTGATCGACCAGCTCTCGGCGGAAATCACGTTCAAGAACGATCGGATCTTCGGGCGCCTCCGCTAAACTCCGGATCGAGCAACGCATCGAGGTCGCAGTTTCGTCAAAGGCGACGTCGATTCTTCGCATCAAGACGTACGCAGCGCGCTTGGCGGCTTCATGGTTGAACATGGCTTTAGGGTATTCGACCACAATAGTGTCCGAATGCGCGCTCGCTGGTGACACTACAAAGCCTCAGGAATCGTTAGATTAGAACGAGCTCGAGGCGTGCGACGAATGGCTGGCATGGCTGGCGTGCGAGCTATGCGACGAATGAGAGGCATGCTGCCCGAACTGGGCCAATGTCGGCTGAGCATGATCGATAACGAAAGGCGTCGCTGAGGGGGTCGCGAGCGCGGTCGGGCCACTCTCGACCGAAACATTCGCTGGCAAAGAGGCGGCGGCTGGCGTCGCCAGCAGCGCAGCCGAGGTCAAAATAAACGGTCGAAGGAAATTGCGCTTATTCATTTTGCCACCCCATTACTTAGGCAATGCATCTTAACTAAGATCTCGGTTTAGTCAAGCAGTTTGGCCACTTCTGAATGCAGTTTTCGTTGTATATGTATGAAATCACGCCGAAATCAGATAGGCTCGGTGTGAGCATCGCTCGAGACTGGAATTCAAGCTATCGTTGCTCCTACATTCGTTCAACTGGATGACCATCGAAAGGGACATGTCCATTGGGATTCCGATTTCGCAAGTCGTTAACGATTCTACCGGGCTTCCGTCTGAATTTTAGCAAGAGTGGTGTCAGCGCCAGCCTGGGCGTGCCAGGCGCCACGATCAACCTTGGCAAGCGGGGAGCGCGCGGCACCGTCGGCATACCAGGAACTGGGCTATCATACTCTGAGCAACTTTATAATCCGGGCGCAGATGTCCCACAAGCTGCCGGTGGCAGCAGGGGGTGTCTTGCGGTTTTCGCAGCCGTTGGGGCTGTATTAGCTGTGTTTGTAATGCTTTCACCTACTGAATCGGGACGTAATACCGCAACGAGCACATCCGAGTTAGACGCTTCGTTGGACGCAACAGCGCTCGGTGCGTCAAATTCCACGGAACAACGGGTGACCGTAAACGTCGATATTTTGAACTGTCGTTCCAACCCCACTGTGCGCGCAGAATCCGTAGGCAAACTAGCGCGTTCGCGTTCAATGGTCGTTGTTGACACTCAGGCCGGCTGGTCCCTCGTTCAGGACGCGACCCATAACTGTTGGGTCAAGAGTGATTTTCTGCGGAAGGTTCTGGACTAAAGGCGTAGGGCATCCAGCTACTTAGCGCCGGCAATATTCACGCGAGAATTCGGGCCCGATATTGTGTTTCAAGCAGCGCGAACCGTGTCCTAATGTCGCCATAGACCGAGTAGCTTCGCGCGGTGGCTGTTTGCTGGTTGTACTTAAAGACCCGGCACAGCTCGAAGGCTGGGCCGCTCTTTTCAGAAAAGGCGATCTCGTTGGGTGAGATTAGGAAGTCGGAGTTTTTTGGACCGGTCGTGGTTTTGACCTCGATGTACTTTGGCATTCCATCCACGAAAAACGATGCGATATCGTAGCCAGCCCCATCGCCATGAATCACCGATGTGTGCACGACTTGGTTGGCTAGATCCGCTCGGCCGGCGGCTGATAGCCGGCGGCGTTCCCGCTCCAAGACCAGCAATTCCCCTTGCAACCCGAGGGCGCGCGATTGATCGGACGACTGGAAACGGATCTTTCTGGCAACAAAGCTAAGCGTCTTTTCGCCGGCCGGCGCGACGTTCGTTGGGGGCTCTTCCTCAACGAGCGGCTCATGTGATGGCGCCGCGGTCGGCAGCTCGACAAGATCAGTTTGCTCAGTGACGATGGAGAGCTTCATTGCTACCAGCACCGCCTCCGGTATCGGCCAGGCCAGAAGCTGCCAGGCGATATGGGCGGGCTGTTCGCGCTCCGCGTCATGCCCAGCATATTTAAGGGGACCAAGATAAAAATAGGGCGGTGCTGTGCCCGCTTCCAGGCGCGCTGTGCGCAAAAACAGGTGCACGACGTTCACGGTCTCGTCGTGATTCAGCAATTCTCGAATGGCCGTGCTGGTTAGATTTTGTTTTGGCTGCGATTGCCATCGCAAAATGCCCTGATCGTTTATGCTCTCATCAAATTGGTGCGCACCTTCCTGCTTGCCCAGGGTAACGAAAAGCACGAAGTCGCCGGATTGCCCCGGGATCCGGATGATGCCTTGAAGCCCCCAACTTCCAGCCCCAACGCTGAAGCTGGAGCTTGGATCGAAGATATCGTGAACGGCGCGACGATCGTAGGACTCGTACAGGGTAAGCTGTGGCATGCTAACTCCGATGAAGACGATGAGTGCAAACTCGGCACTGTTGAGTCGATACTAAGCGGCTATATCGGGCATCGAACAAGCCTTTCGACCGACGAATTCGTCGGCCGGAGCGAGCGGATGTGATGGCGGCATAACTGAAACCGATCATTAGCTTAACGCCGCCACGAAACTCTCCAAACAGGCAGAACGACCTCATTTTGACTGTTTGGCCGATGCAGAAGGCCATCAATCTTTGCCGAAAACCCGTTCAATCCCGCGGCGCGATGATTGCGCGTGACGCGTTCCCGCCACAGCGATGCCAAAGCGCTGAAGTCTCAGGCGGCAGCCCAAAGGGATCAAACCGCCGATATTGCCGACAATCGATACCTGACTTCGCCCGATCGAATATGCGCCACCCAGCACAACATTTCGCTGCCCTACAGGAGAACAAATTGGGAACATGGCCGGTGAAGGGAGTCGTATATGATCATCATCGACAGCGCCATGCTCACCGCGCTCGCCGCGCTCGTCACCAGCCTCTCCGGCCTGGTGTGGGCCTTTCGGCGAAAGCGCTAGCGCGGCAATGCCTGCTTCTCGGTCTCCGGAACGGAGCAGGCAGCAGTTCCTAGTGTCAGCAGCAGCCGTGCTACCGTCTGAGCATCTGACGTTTCGCCAGGCGCGCGGGCCTCACGGATGCGATTCCAGCACTCTGCTGGAAGAGTCAGGCTGCGTTGTACGAGGCCGCCTGCGCGGGCACGGTCTGCAGCGCGCTGGTTCGCCAAGCGCCGCGCTATGGCGGGATCGGTGTATTTGGCCGGGCGACCGCGCGCCATTAGTGCAGCCTCCTAGGGTCGTCTTGCAGCAGCTGCATGATGCCGAGAGACACATTAACCCAAGTCGCATGCTCAACGAACTCGCCGGCAGCATTGGTTTCGTCGATAAAGCGATTGACGACATCGCGCGCTGACTCGCCATAGGCATCTACCAAGGATTGCGACAACGCTGCTAATTCCGCATCCGACAAGGGTGACCCTGCAACAAACTTCATGCTGTACTCCCTGATCGCTACTATTATGCCGGCGTAGGGGTGTAGGAAAGCCTAGGAACCGAATCTTGAAAGTGATTGGCGTGGCGCTCAGCGATTGGGAACTCTGGGCATGCGCCCGACAGCAAATCTTGCAGCATGGCGATTTGGCATTAGTCGCTGCTGCGGGGCGTGCGGACACGCTGCTCGAGGCGGGCGACGTTTACGGGATGAGTGTTTGGCTGGAGATCCGTCGACGGATTGAGGATCTCCAAGGCCGTGTCTTTAGCGAGACGGCACATTGAACAGCACAGTGCGTCTTGCATCGTGGTTCGAACAGACAGTGGTGACGATGTCGATCATCTTCGCTCTTGTCGGCGCAGCAGCTCCGGCGGTCGCTGCGACGCTGGTTGGCCGCGTAGTCGGCGTGACCGATGGGGATACCATTAAGCTGCTGGTTGGCGGCCGGCAGCAATACAAGATCCGCCTAGGCGAGATCGATGCGCCGGAGAGCGGCCAGCCGTTCGGGCGGACCTCAAAGCGCATGCTTTCGGACCTAATCTTCGGGAAGACCATCTCTGTCCGCGTAACCGACATTGATCGCTATGGCCGTTCCGTCGGCGTCATCACATTGGATAGAACCAACATCAACGCCGATATGGTCCGACAGGGCGGTGCCTGGGCCTATCGGCGCTATATGTCCGATCAGCGCTATGTGCTTTGGGAAAATGAGGCACGACAGGCCCGGCGCGGACTATGGCGGCTGCAGCCAGATCAGATCATGCCGCCCTGGGAATGGCGGGCTGCAAGGCGAGGTGGCAGTCAGGCTGTTAGCTCGGCGCGGGTAGCGCCAATAGCCAGCTATTCGGTGACAGGTACGGCCGGTGGCGACGCCGGTCGGTGCGGCGTGAAATGGAAGTGCGGCCAGATGGCATCATGTGCTGAGGCGGTTTACCAGCTGCGCACCTGTGGTCTTACCCGCCTCGATGGCGACGGTGACGGCGTTCCGTGTGAGAAGCTTTGCCGCTAAAACGATAGCGGTAGGGATGTTGCCATTGGCAAGCGTGCTGGCGCCTGGGCCTACCTGTCGCTTCTTCAAGGCGAAGTGCTGCCTGATGAGGATGAGCGATCCGATGTCCCGTTCATGCTGGAACTAGCGCTGCCGCTTTGGCTACCCTGGTTATCAAAACGCTCTGAGCCATTTGAAGACCCATCTAAGGATGTTTGTGCAGAAGTTGATTGCGTCGAGGGCGGATCAACAGAGTGCTGAGCTGCTTCGCCCAGAACTCCAGGCAATCCATTAACAGCGGCTTGAATGCCTGCGAGCTGCGGGGCGTAACGGTCCTTCCACAAGAATTGTAAGCCAATACTTCCTATTCCAAGCATAAGCAAAACAACGAGAAGGGCTGTAACAGTACCGGGAACAGCAGGATATTGGGGTATTGGGTTGGGATTGGTCATGGCAGGTATCGGCTGCGTTGGTGATCGCGCATTTAACGACACATTCCGGACTGCCCCATCGATCTTCTGGGTCAGAGCCTCAACCGATACAATTTTTCTATCAATACTGTTCAATAGGCTCTGCATACCAAGCGGAATTCCAATATCGACGGCGGCCAGCTTGCCATCGAGGTCGTTAATGCGGGCAGTCGCTTCGTCGTTGCGACGCCGTAGCTCTTCCGATTCCTGTCGCAGCTGCTGCACGTTGGCTCGCTCCTGGACGAGGCTTTGGCTAAAATTTGCATTCTCGGCTTCAAGCAGCGTCAACTTTGCCGCGGCCGCATCTGTCAGGCGCGGGAGAAGATCAAGAACATGACCCGTCACATCTTCGGGCCTTACTGCCGGAAGTTTCGTTACGTCACCGCCAATCCGCACCAAGACCCGGCAAGCTTCGCCGGCCCCGATAACTGCCAGCGTCTCGATCCGCTCCCCGGTATCACGCCACGGGGTTTCACCCGATGCTCCAAAGGTTTTGGTCTGCCCGAGCGCGCCACCAGCCTTAAGCCCGAAGGGTATCGGTCGGTCGTTATGCTCTGGGTACAAATACATTGGTGCAAATTGACCAATAAAGTCCGCAATATGAGAAGCTACATTCTCCGGCTCATTCCCGGCCACGATATCGTCGCTAATGAGGTCGGCAAGCTGACGAAGCCCGTTAAGCATCGACTCGCCGTGCTTGATCCATTGTCCAGGCATCCAAAGCCCGATACCGGCATGGTTACCCCGATCTCCGAATTTCAGGTCTAGCGACGCCCTATAAACAGCCAGCCATGAAAAATCCTGCCCCTTGTAGGCAACGCGCTGAAACTCAACGGCGTATTCTTCCGCCTGAATTGTCTCGTCGTTGCGCATACCGACCCATTCGGACGGCGGCGCCCATTCCGGTCGAGGGCCTTCCCATCCGAACATCTGATACCGGAGCCCACTAGAGTACCAGTGAACTTCCGCCAAAAGCGCTAGGTTGTTCACGTTAGAAGAACCTTTCCAGCAGAACCTCCCACCACTTTCGTGATGGGGGCGGAGGGAATGGATCCTGGTCCACAAGACCACGTGTTTGCAGGGCAGCGCGATATAGAAAGGTCCAGAGCCGCTTAGGATAGCTCATTACCAAGCTGCGCAGTTCATTGTCGCGGCGGATCACCACAACGCCGCGCTCATTGATTAGTCCCGCACAATACTCGCTTATCTTGACCTGATGTGGATCAAGTCCCATCCCGCACAGGGCAGTGACGGCTTTGTCGTACCGGTCGTGTGCAAAAGCTTGCACCTCGGCGTGGTCGACATCTTCGAGGACCGCGTTTTTCCCCTGCGCAGAATCGTGAGCATCCCACTTCGTTACCAGCATAAGATGAGTGTCGGCGCGCTTGTCGACCCTTATCCGTTCATATGATCGCACGGCGCCTTCGATGGCCAGCGCCGCGTCGCGTACCTCCTGGGTGTCATTGGAGGCATCTGAGTTGGTGGACCGGATCGCTTGCTGGGTATAAGGAAGTAAATGAATAAAAATAATGCCCTTCTGATAATAGGCAATAAAGTCTTCGATTTGCCCTCGCAGCTTGGGATGAAGCCGATCACTATTCCGGTCAGGGCGATACCACTCTCCGTTACTTTCCATAAAAGCAAAAGTGATCTGGTCTTTGCCTTCTGGCCTTAGGTTGACCGGGATAAAGAACGGAACAGCAATATTTGTCTTTGCTGAGGCCGTACCTTCGATGAACTCTTGGGTCTTCTTATGAAAATACGACTCTGCGTTATCTGCTTGAAATTTCCCGTAATCTGTGTCGCGGGACAGCAGTGGGTCAGCCAAAAATAGTCCGGACTTTAGAGACGGCTCGGTCTTGATGCAGGCCAAAAGCGAGAGCACGACCGACGTCTTGCCGCTGAAGGCGTTGCCGAACAGAATCACGGGCTGATAGCCCTTGGTCTCCATGTCCTCCGCCAACGCCCGGCCGCTCAGGTCATCCTGGTCAATTACCGGGGCGGATGCTTGTGCCTGGGGCTGCGGCCTCACGGCCGCGGTTGCTGCCTCCTGCAACACATCAGGTTGAGTCGCGTCTGGGACGGGTGCCGAAGGCGGCTCTCGCCGCTCGATCTTGAATTCAGGGGGCTTGCTCACCAGGCGCGTCCCATTGTCGGAGCGGTTGTCGTCGTCTTGCCTGGCACCGCCGCACGCGCTTTTCGTAGACGCCTAAACAGATACACCATGAGCCAGTCAGCTCCAATCGCGAGAAAGATATAAACGTAAGTGGATGGCTTGCTGAGTCTGCTCAGAACTAGGTCGATAAGCTGGCTCCACTCACCTAAGCTGTTGACTTCGGCTAGCGGCAGCGTCGGCGAGAGGCCTTCGATTTTACCGCCGTTGCCGTCGAGACGCTCGAGTTTGTCGCGATAGCTTACGTCGATGTCTTTGAGTGCGGGCTTTATCGTGCTTATCAAAGTGAAGGCTGTCCCTCCGGCAGCCTGGGCCTCGAGTGTCTGGAGGCGCTGCTTCTCGGCGCGCGACTTAGCAATAATGTCCCAAAGGACCGGATTATTCCAAGCTGCATTCTCAACAAGGCCGTCGATTTTGTCGCGATAAGAACTCACCACGGCCTGATTCTGCTGGCACGAGACAGCCCCGGACAGCGGCGTGAACCCTGGCAATAACCTTTGAAGCTCTTGCATGATCTGCTGCGCCTTGGGTCCCTGTCCGCAGTTCAAAGGATTGTCGATTTCCTTAATAAGCGCATCGGTAAGCGTCTCCACTCGAGCGCGATTTTCGATGGCCTTGGTAACTGACAGGCGATCGATCGCTCGATTGGCCACCTGACCGAAAGCGTTTTGACTGCCTATGATGGCCTCGTTGAAGACGGCTTTACCTTCAAGGTTCAGGAATGCGGCATTCATAACGCCGGTCGCACTAATAACCAGGAGAGCAATGAATAGAGGAACGCTCGTCATGACGCCTCCTTCGCTAGATCCGATAGTTTTTGCCAGAAACCAAGCGAATATGGCCATAATACTACCGATCAGGGATCCAATAAAAATCCCAGAATTCACCAAAAGATAGTATCCAACAAACAGCACGGTGCAAAAAACTAGACTAGCAAATAACGCAACCATACGCTCATTGTTGAGCGTACGCAGCGCTTCATCTTTCCGATTGCTCACGAAACCCCCGAATTTTTAACGTGCCCGAATGGCTTTATGGCAGTTTCCCCTCATGAACTCAATGCTGCTTGGCTTGGCGGTCAGAACGCGCGCTATAAACTTGAGTCTGGAGCCAAACCCATGCCGGCCGCGGTTTACGATCTTGTAGAGGCTGACGTGCACCCCTGAATTGGCGCCAATTCAGGGGTGTACGTCACG
>NKIC01003722.1_pt1 | contig 13748 bp, 5 predicted proteins | sample 1173441 | NCBI WGS metagenome assembly NKIC01 (sample SAMN07190239, study PRJNA340070) | algae metagenome | isolation source: Clonal culture of Asterionella formosa BG1 isolated from Esthwaite Water | host: Asterionella formosa BG1 | place: United Kingdom: Esthwaite Water | collected 2014-12
TTTAATCGAGAAGGCTGGTGTCAGGCCTTGGATAAGGTGCTGGCAGTTGAAGCAGAGGAGCTTCCCTGAATGTCAAATTTACAACGTCCGCGGATCGCAATTATCGGCACCGGCGCCATTGGTGGATTTTATGGCGTGATGTTGGCTCGGGCTGGCTTTGATGTGCATTTCCTCCTGCGCAGTGAGTACGAGGCGGTGCGCAGTAACGGTTTGCAGGTTAACAGTGCAGTGCATGGCGCCATCACCCTGGACAATGTCCAGGCCTACTCTGATGTGGCGCAAATGCCGCCTTGCGACTGGCTGCTGGTAGGGGCTAAAACCACCAGTAATGCGGCGCTGGCACCACTGATTGCGCAAGTGGCCGCACCTGGAGCCAAGGTGCTGTTGTTGCAAAATGGTTTAGGCGTCGAGGAGGCCTTGCGTCCGCTGTTGCCGGCGTCCCTGCACTTGCTCGGCGGCCTGTGTTTTATCTGTGTGCACCGATCAGCGCCTGGGGTGGTCGAGCATCAGTCCTTGGGGGCGGTCAGCCTTGGGTATCACTCCGGCCCGGCAACCGAGCGGGGCGCACGTCAGGCGATTCTTGAACAAGGGGCTGGGCTGTTCAGCGCTGCGGGTATTGATGCCACGGTCATGGCCAGCCTGGAGCAGGCGCGCTGGCAAAAGCTGGTGTGGAATGTGCCTTACAACGGCTTGTCGGTATTGCTGAATGCGGGCACCAGCGCATTGATGGGGAATGCCGACAGTCGGGCATTGATCCAAGCCCTCATGCAGGAGGTGGTGCAAGGCGCTGCCGCATGCGGCCATGAACTGCCGGCGGGCTTTGCCGACAAGCTGTTTGCCAATACTGAGCGAATGCCCGACTACCAGCCGAGCATGTTCCATGACTGGCAGCAGCAGCGTCCCATGGAACTGCAAGCGATCTATTCCGCGCCCTTGCTGGCCGCAGCCCAGGCTGGTTGCGAGTTGCCGCGTATACAAGCCCTGCACCAAGCCTTGAGCTTTATCGACAGTCGCAACAGACCCTAGGAGCGTGTATGGGCAATGGATTGAGCGACAAACTGGTTCTGGCGATTTCCTCACGAGCTTTGTTTGATCTGAGTGAAAGTCATCAGGTCTACGAGGCCGAAGGTATTGAGGCCTATCGCCAGTATCAGATTGAGCACGAAGAGGAAATTCTCAGTCCGGGCGATGCCTTTCCGTTGGTGGAGAAACTCCTCAACCTCAACCACACCCTTGGCCAGCCGCGGGTCGAGGTGATTCTGGTTTCGCGCAATAGCGCCGATACCGGTCTGCGCGCGTTTAACTCGATCCAGCATTACAACCTGGGCATTTCCCGTGCGGCTTTTGTCGGTGGTCGCAGCCCAGAGCCTTATCTGGCCGCATTCGGCTGTCACTTATTCCTCTCCACCCATGCCGAGGATGTGCGTCGTGCGTTGCAGGCCGGTTTTGCCGCCGCCAGTATTCTTTCAGGCGGAGCACAGCGAGCGGCTAGCAGTGAGTTGCGCATCGCCTTTGACGGCGATGCGGTGTTGTTTTCCGACGATTCCGAGCGGGTCTATCAGCAGGGTGGGCTGGCCGCATTTCAGGCCCATGAGCGCATGTCTGCGCGGGAGCCGCTGGTTGGCGGGCCGTTTAAGCCATTTCTGGCGGCATTGAATCGCTTGCAGCAAGAGTTTCCCGAAGCGAGTTGCCCGATCCGTACTGCTCTGGTGACTGCGCGTTCGGCACCGGCCCATGAGCGGGTGATTCGCACCTTGCGTGAGTGGGATATCCGCTTGGATGAATCCTTCTTTCTTGGCGGACTGGAGAAATCGGCCATCCTGGAAACCTTCGGCGCCGACATGTTTTTCGATGATCAGGCCGGTCATTGCGAGAAAGCCAGCGGCGTGGTTGCCACCGGACATGTGCTGCATGGTGTCAGCAATGAGATGCCAGAGGGGTAGGCCGGCGCCGAGCGGCAAACCGCTTTGGCGCTGCGCTGCTACGCTCTATTGCAGGCCTTCCGCCAGCAGTAGAAGAGGTCTCGGATGATCCGCTCAATTCTTTATGCCACCGATCTTGGTCTTTACGCGCCTTATGTATTGCAGCATGCGCTGGCGCTGACCCGGTCCTTCAATGCCTCGCTGTATGTGGTGCATGCGGTTGAACCCATGGGCTTGTTCGCCGAGTCCGTCTTACAGACCTATCTCGATGAAAACACGCTGAAGGACATGCGCAGCAATGGCCTGAGTACTGTCATGGCCAGCATTGAGCAGCGCGTGCTGGAAGGTTTTTACGACGAGATGGGTGATGCGCAGGATGACATGGCTCTGATTAAGGCCGTGCGTGTGATTCAGGGCGATCCGCCGCAGGTGATTTTGGCCCAGGCACGGGATTTGGAAGTCGACTTGTTGGTGGTCGGCAGCCACAGCCACGGCGCAACCTGGGATACCCCCTTGGGGCGTACTTCCGCACGCCTGGTTCAGTTGGCCGAGGTGCCGGTGTACCTGGTACCTATGCTGCAGCACCGCGGCCATGGCGAGCTTTAGCAGGGCGACGTGCGGTCAGCTGAAGGGCGGGCAATTTGAGATAAATCATCTAGATTGATTGTTCATGTCACTATTATGGTTATATGAAACCACTGGCTATTTCAGCGGCCGCCTGCTTTGAGGGACGAGTATGAAGCTCCAACAACTGCGCTACATCTGGGAAGTCGCCCACCACGACCTTAACGTTTCGGCGACGGCGCAGAGCCTCTATACCTCCCAGCCAGGGATCAGCAAGCAGATTCGGCTGCTGGAAGACGAGCTGGGTGTTGAGGTCTTTGCCCGCAGCGGTAAGCACCTGACCCGCGTGACCCCAGCCGGCGAGCGCATCATCAGCACGGCCGGCGAGATTTTGCGCAAGGTCGAGAGCATCAAGCAGATTGCTCAGGAATTTTCCAACGAGAAGAAAGGCACGCTGTCGATTGCCACCACCCACACCCAGGCCCGCTATGCCTTGCCGCCGGTGATTAGTGCGTTTATCAAGCAGTACCCTGATGTTGCCCTGCATATGCACCAGGGCACGCCGATGCAGATTGCCGAGATGGCGGCCGACGGCACCGTCGACTTTGCCATTGCCACCGAAGCCCTGGAACTGTTTGGTGATTTGGTGATGATGCCGTGCTATCGCTGGAACCGTTGCGTGGTCGTGCCCCAGGGGCATCCACTGGCCAAGCTGCCGAAGCTGACGCTGGAGGCCTTGGCTGAATACCCGATCGTTACCTACGTATTCGGTTTTACCGGGCGCTCCAAGCTGGATGAAGCCTTCAACCACCGCGGCCTGTCGCCCAAAGTGGTGTTCACCGCCGCCGACGCCGACGTGATCAAAACCTACGTCCGCCTGGGGTTAGGCGTTGGTATCCTGGCGACCATGGCTGTCGATGCCAAGCACGATCCGGATCTGGTGGTGCTGGATGCCAGCGAACTGTTCGAATCCAGCGTGACCAAGATTGGCTTCCGCCGCGGCACCTTCCTGCGCGGATTTATGTGCGACTTCATCGAAAAGTTTGCTCCACACCTAACCCGAGAAATGCAGGCCAAAGCCCTGCAGTGTCACAGTAAGGTTGAAATGGAAGAGCTGTTTCGAGATGTGCCATTGCCAACCTATTGAGTACTAGCGAGTGGCATAAGTCCGGCGCTAACACCCTGTAAGCAGATACTCACAACCACACCCCGCGAAAGTATTCTTTCGCGGGGTGTGTTCGTTGTGGCGTTCATCAGTGCTGTAATCCAAAGCCCATTGCAGTGCGCTTAGGGGGCTGCACAACGGATATCAATCCGATGGGGCTGGCCGTCGTCAGTCAGTAGCACCTCCGCTGTTGGTTGCAGCACACCATTCAGGCTGACGCTCTGAGTGCTGTCGGCCTGGGGGCTTTGCTGCACGTGAATCTGGTAGAGACTGGTGCCAAAGCGGTAGTCGAGGCTGAATCCTGGCCAATCGGCGGGCAGTACCGGGCGCAGTTGCAGGCGCGCACCTTCGAGGCGCAAGCCGAGCAGGGATTCCACCAGCAACTGGTACATCCAGCCGGCCGAGCCGGTGTACCAACTCCAACCCCCGCGCCCGGCATGGGGCGCCACGGCGTAGACATCGGCACTGATGACATAGGGCTCGACTTTGTACACCTCGACCGCCTCGGCGCTGTGGCCGTGGCTGAGCGGGTTAAGCATGCGCGTCAGCTCCCAGGCCTTGGCACTGTCGCCCAGCTCGGCAAAGGCCATGGCCGCCCAGATGCCGGCGTGGGTGTATTGACCACCATTTTCGCGCACGCCTGGCACGTAGCCCTTGATGTAGCCAGGGTCCAGGGCCGACGTGTCAAACGGTGGCTCGAACAACTGAATCAGACCCAGGTCGCGGCGCACCAGGTGCTGGTCGAGCGCCTGCATGGCGCTGCGCCGGCGCTGATCTGGCGCGGCGCCGGAGAGCACCGACCAGCTCTGGGCGATGGAGTCGATCCGGCATTCATCATTGCTGGCCGAACCCAGCGGCGTGCCATCATCGAAGTAGGCGCGGCGATACCAGGCGCCATCCCAACCGTGGTTTTCCAGGCTGGTTTGCAGCAGGCGGGCTTGCTCTTCGCAGCGCTGGGCAAAGGCCTCGTCGCCCTGGCCGCGGGCGGTGCCGGCAAAGGCGCGCAGTACCTGATACTGGAAGAAGCCCAGCCAAATGCTCTCGCCCTGGCCAAGTTCACCAACGCGGTTCATGCCGTCGTTCCAGTCGCCTGAGCCCATCAGCGGCAGGCCGTGAACGCCGCGTTGCAGGCCGTGTTCGAGGGCGCGTACGCAATGCTGATAGAGGCTTTCGCGCAGTGCGCTGGGCCGTGGCAGGTCGAAATAGGACTCCTCGCCAGGGTTCAACGGCCGACCTTCTAGGTAGCCGGCGGGCTCGTCGAGCACGCTGCGATCGCCGCTGACCTGCACATAGCGGCTGGTGACCAGCGGCAGCCACAGGTAGTCATCCGAGCAGTGGGTGCGTACGCCGCGGTCTTGTGGCGGGTGCCACCAATGTTGCACATCGCCTTCGACAAACTGGTGCGCGGCACACACCAGCAAATGCTCACGGGTGGTGGCGGGCGCTGCATGCAGCATCGCCAGGCTGTCCTGCAACTGGTCGCGAAAGCCAAAGGCGCCGCCGGACTGGTAGTAGCCGCTGCGGGCCCAGAAGCGGCAGGCGATGACCTGATACATCAGCCAACCATTGACCAGCATGTTAACGGCCGCATCCGGGGTTTGCACCTGCACCTTGCCCAGGGTTTGCTGCCAATGCTTGCGCACCGCCTGCAAGGCGCTAGCGGCGGTGCCGACCCCGCGCAGGCGCTGCACCAGGCTGGTGGCGGCGCGGGCATCTTGCTCGGCGCCCAGGCGAAAGACGATTTCATGGCGGCCGCCATCGGCCAGTTCGAAGCCGGTCTGGATCGCCCCGCAAGGGTCGAGCCCGGCGCCGATCCGCCCGGACAGGCGCGGCTGGCCCATGGCTGCCGGTGCACGCAGGTTGCCATTGCGGCCGAGGAACTCGCTGCGGTCGCCGCTGATGCTGCGTCCTGGCCAATCGACATCGAAGAACGCAACGCGGCCGCAATATTCCATCGAATAGGCATTGCGAGCGAACAGCGCACCGCTGATTGGGTCCGACTCGGTGACCACGTGCATGGCGGTTTTTTCCCGCAGGTCGCCCAGCACCCACTCCACATAACCGGTGGCGGACAGGCGCCGTGGGCGGCCAGAGCGGTTGTGCAGCTTCAAGACCGAGAACTTCACCGGCGCATCGAGGGCCACGTACACCCACAGTTCGCTGTGAATGCCGTCTTCCTCGTGCTCGAACACGCTGTAGCCAAAGCCGTGGCGGGTGATATACGTGTCGTTGCCGCGCCTTGGCAGCGGAGTGGGTGACCAGTAATGGCCGCTGTCTTCATCGCGCAGGTACAGCGCCTCGCCGCTGCTATCGCCCACCGGGTCGTTGTTCCACGGCGTCAGGCGGTATTCGTGGGCGTTGGCGCTCCAGGTATAGGCGCCACCGCTTTCGGAGATCACGCTGCCAAACTGCGGATTGGCCAGCACGTTGGCCCAGGGCGCCGGGGTGGCGTCACCGGGACGCAGGGTGATGACATATTCGCTGCCGTCCGCGGAAAACCCACCGTAAGGGTTGCCCAGCAGCAACTCGGGATTGCTGCTCGGCGGCACTGGCGACACGCGCTCGGCACCGCGCAAATGGCTAGGATCAAAACGCGGCAGGGCGACTTCAACCCTGCGGCGATGCACTTGCTCGTGCAGGCCGCCGCGGTTGCCGGCGAGCACGATGCGCGCCACGGCCTGCATCAGGGTGCGGTCTTCCGGCGACAGTTGCTGGGCACTGCGCACGAAGATGCCGCCTGGGCGGTCAATCAGGTTGGCTTCGATGCCGGAGGCGATCAGACCCATGATCAGGTCTTGCAGCTGCTGGCGGTAACCGGCTTGGTCTTCGTTCCAGATCACCAGGTCCACCGCCAGGCCTTTTTGTCGCCAGTAGGCGTGGGCCTGCACGAGTTGGCGCACCAGTTCGATTTGCGCCGAGTCGTCGATTTGCACCAGGACGATGGGCAAGTCCCCGGAAATAGCCTGACCCCAGAGGCCCGACTGATTACGCAAATTGCTGCTCAGTACGCTGCTTTCGGCGCGCAAGGTGGCGTTGGCGTACACCAGCGAGGCGGCCATCTGTTCATACAAGCGGGCATCGGCGGGCGAGGCGTTGAGTTGGCGCAGCAACACCTGGCTGTGGGTCCAGGCCAGGTCGAAGACCCGGTCAGCCAGATAACGGTCGCGGTATTTGCCGATCAGCTGCAGGCAGCCTTCGCGGCTGGTGCTCAGTCCGGTGACCAGGTCGATGCTGGCCGATTGCCCGGCGTCGAGGCTGATCCGGCAGCGGATCGCCACCACCGGGTCGAGCACCGAGCCTGCACTGTTGGAGAGGAGGCCGTCGTGGTTGTTGTCCATGGCCGCCGGCTGGGTCAGGCTGCGGCCGCGACCGATAAAGCGTGAACGGTCGGTTTCGTAGGAGATCGACTCGATATCGGCGCCATGGGCCGCCAGCAGGTGGCACATCCACGGCACCGCTTCGCTGCTGGAGCGCGGTCGGCGGGTGCAGATAATGGCCTGCAGGGCAGGCACCAGCTCGGTTTGCACAAACAGGTTGCTGAACGCGGGGTGCAGGGCATCGGCCAGGGCCGGGGCGAGCACCACTTCGGCGTAACTGGTGATCTCGATGGTACGACGCACGCGGGCGCGGTTGGTCAGGGTGATACGGCGTAGCTCGATATCGTCCTCGGGGTCCCGTTCGCGCCCGCGAAATTCGGCCCGCGCATCGGAGAAGATCGCCTCGTAGCACTGCGGCTGCTTGAGCGTCGGCTGGTGGGCACTGGACCAGAACTCGCCGCTGGCGACATCGCGCAGGTAGCAGAACATGCCCCAGTTGTCGGCGCTGATGTCCTCGTGCCAGCGGGTCACGGCCAGTTCGCGGCAGCGGCTGTAGCCACCCCCGGCGCTGCTGACCATGACGTGATAGCGGCCATTGGAGAGCAGTTGCACGGCCGGGCGCTGACGGTCGGGGTCGGTGATCACCCGCAGGCGGGTTTCTGCCTCGGCACTGGCGGGGGTTAGGGTCGTTAGGGTGGCGGTGTGCAGGAACGGCGTGGCAGTTTTCGGAATGCGCTCCTGCAGCAGCAGGGTAATGGCCTGAAACTGCGGCTCGGACTCGAAGCGTCGCTGCATCGGCCGGTCCAGCAGCACACTGGCCAGGGCCAGCAGGCTCATGCCTTGGTGGTGGGCCATAAACGAGCGAATGATCATCGAACTCTGCCCGCGCGGCAGGCGGGCGACGGTGTAGTCGATGGCCTCGTACAGGCCAAAGCGCCCGGCCAGTCCATCCGCGGCCAGGCGTTGCAGGTTACGGCAGGCCGCTTGGGGCGCCACCATCATGGCCAGTGCCGTGGCGTAGGGCGCCACCACCAGGTCGTCGCCGAGGCCGCGTTTGAGTCCCAGCCCCGGCACACCGAAGGCCCGGTATTGATAATTGAAGTGCCCATCCATCACGTTGTAAGCAGACTCGGACACGCCCCAGGGCAAGCCCAGCTGATTGCCGTATTCGATCTGCCGGGCCACGGCGGCGCGGCACGTTTGGTCTAGCAAGGTGCCGGCGTAGCTGGGCATCACCAGCATCGGCATCAGGTATTCGAACATCGACCCTGACCACGACAGCAGCACCGGCACGCCGGCATTGGCGGTCAGCAGGCGCCCGAGGGTGAACCAGCTCTGTTGCGGCAACTGGCCCTGGGCGATGGCGACGAAGTTGGTCAGGCGCACCTCGGAGGCCAGCAGGTCGTAGAAGCCGGCGTCCAGGCGCCGTTCTTCGACGTTGTAGCCAATCGCAAACAGATCGCGGCGCTGGTCGTACAAAAAGGCAAAGTCCATGTCGGCCAGGTCGCCGGCCAGTTGCCCCAGGCGTTGGGCGCTGGCGATGCGCTGCTGCGCGCAGCGTTGCACAGCCAGCACCTGTTCGCGCTCGGCTTCGGGCCAGTGGCGGCTGTCGACGGCGGCCAGTTGCCGCCAGCTCGGCCATGCGGGCAAGCCGTTGTCAGGGTTGGCCGGCAGGATAAAACGCGCCAGCTCACTGTGCAGGTCGCTGCAATGCTCCAGCAGCGCCTGTAGCCAGAAGCTGCTGTCGCTGAGCAGCGGTGAGAACGCCTGGCTAGCCAGGGTCTTGCTCAGGGCGCAGAGGTCATGCATGGCGCGATGGGCGGCCAGCAGCGACGGCGGCGGTGTGTTGTGCAGCGTGTCTAGCTGCTGTTGCATGGCCAGCAGCGGGCGGCTGTCCTGGCCGTCGGCCAGCATGGCGTCGCGCAGCACCTGCACACTGTCGGCCAGGCCGCTGAACTGGCGCAGGGCAAACACCGGTTCGTCCACTAGCGCCAGCAAGCCGGGGCGCAGGGTTAGCAAGTGGCCAGCCAGGTTGCCGCTGTCCACGGTCGAGACGTAGAAGGGCGGCAGTGGCTTCAGCGTCAGGGTGTCGTACCAGTTGTAGAAGTGCCGGCGATGGCGCTCCAGGCGGGCCATGCTCGCCAGGGATTGTTCGACGCGCAGCAGCAGGCGCGCACCACTCAGGTAGCCAAAGTCATGGGCGGCCAGATGGGCCAACAGGGCCATGCCCATATTGGTTGGCGAGGTGCGGTGAGCGATCACCGCCAGTGGTTGTTCCTGCATATTGTCCGGCGGCAGCCAGTTGTCTTGAGGGCCGACATAACGGTCGAAAAATGCCCAGGTGCGCCTCGCCAGGGCGCGCAGAAAACTCAGCTCTAGCGCCGTCGGCACAAATGCATGATGGCTGGGTGGGCGGCTGATCCACCACGCCACAGCGGGCGACAGCAGCCAGAGCAACAACAGCGGTGCTGCATAGATCAAGGTCAGGGGCTGCGGCCACAGCAAGGCGGGCAGCAGCACGGCCAGCAATGGGCCGATCCACATCAGGCGATACAGGCCCCTGAGGCTGGCGGTGCTGGTGCGCTCGACTTCCCGCGAGGGGTTCCATTGCAGCAAACGGCGGCGGCTGACCAGCAGGCGCCAGAGGGTCCGCACAATGGCGTCCAGGCTGTAGAGCACCTCATGGGGCAGCCACACCAGTGCCAGGCTGCTGCGCAGCAGGTGTTGGCCGGCACTCTGGGTGATGGTCTTGAGGTGGTGCCTCAGGGTCATCTCGGCCGGCTTGTGCGGCAGCGCCAGCAGGCCATGCAGCAGTGCCGGGCTGAGTGCTAGCACCAGCAGGGCCAGGGTCCATAGGCCGCTGTCGAGGTTGCTGCACCAGCCGAGCAGAAACAGGCTCAGCAGTGCCGTAGGGGCCAGGCTGCGGCGTAGGTTATCGGCAATTTTCCAGCGTGACAGCGCGCAGAGAGGATTGCGTTGCAGGCCCTCGCTGCGGGTTGGCGCCCAAGGCAGCAGCCAGGGCAGCAACTGCCAGTCACCACGGATCCAGCGGTGACGGCGATTGACGTCGGCGCTGTAACGGGCCGGATACTCTTCATACAACTGCACATCACTGAGCAGGCCGGCGCGGGCAAAACAGCCTTCGATCAGGTCGTGGCTGAGGATGCTGTTGTCGGCAAAGCGGCTGGCGATGGCTTGCTCAAACGCGTCGACGGCATAGATCCCCTTGCCGACAAACGAGCCCTGTTGGAACACATCCTGATAAACGTCCGAAACACTGCGGGTGTACGGATCGATACCAGCATCGCTGCCAAACAACCGGGCATAGGCCGAGCGTGCGGTGCTGGGCAGGCTGATGCCAACCCGCGGCTGGAGAATGCCGTAGCCGCGGGTGACGCGCTGCTTCACGGGGTCGAACACCGGGTGATTGAGCGGGTGGGCCATGGTCGCAATAAATTGCCGTGCGGCGTCGCGGGGCAGCTGGCTGTCGGTGTCGAGGGTGATCACATAACGCACGGCGGGCAGGCTTTGCAGGTCACCGACGATCAAGGCGAAACGCTCAGCGCCCTGGCCCCGCAGCAAGGCATTGAACTCGGCGATTTTCCCGCGCTTGCGTTCGTAGCCCATCCACAGCTGGTCTTGCGCGTTCCAGCGGCGCGGCCGGTGGAACAGAAAGAAACGCTGGCCGTCGGGGTCCGGGTACTTGCGGTTGAGCGCCTCGATACGTTGACGGGCGAGCAGCAGCAGGGCGGTATCGCCCTCCAACACTTCGCTGGCCGCATCCATAAAATCGGTTAGCAGGGCAAAGTGCAGGTGCTGGTCGCGGTTGGCGAGAAAGCGCACTTCCAGGCCTTCGACCAGCTCTTCGACGTCATCAGTGTTGCCAATCAGGGTCGGCACCACCACCAGGGTGCGCGCGTCGGTCGGTATGCCGAGGTCAAAGTCCATGCGCGGCAGCACGCTTGGACGCACACTCAGGGTGACCAGCCAGTTGACCAGGCCAATGCCGGGTTGGCTGGCCATCAGCAGGGTCGGCAGTGCCAGCAGAAGCAGCAGGTAGTCCGGCCAGCCGGCGCTCTTGGCGAGGGCGATAACCGGCCAGGCCAGGGCGAGGGTAAACAGCAGGGCCAGGCTCAGGTAGCTCGACAGCGGGGCGCCGCCTTGCAGCCAGCGACGCATATCGCGCAGCGAGAGTTGCGCGCCGATCTGCGTTTGCAGCGCTGGCAAGCCGCGGTCGATCAGGTAGTAGCCCACATGACCTGCCAGCTCAGCGGCCGGGTGCTCAACAGCCAGGGCGATGGCGGCCTGGGCAACGTCGTCTTCGGTTTTGTTGCTGCTGCGCGCCAGGCGCTCGACCACATGGCGGTAGTGGTCACGGGTGGCAAAGTCCATGGCGCCGTACACCGCGGCCGGGTCCTGGCGCAGCGTCTGCTCGACGATGCTCATGCTCTCGACAAACTCGCGCCAGTCGGTGGCCGAGAGCAGACGCAGGCTGCCGATGCTGTGGCTGATCGACACCTGATCCGCCGCCTGTTGCTGGGCTTCCAGTTGGACCAGATGCTCAATGCTCAGGCCCGATTCCGACAACAGTTGCTCGATCCAGGTCAGCGGCAGGGCCAGCGCGGCGCTCTGGCCTTGCAGGCGACGGGTCAGTTCGGCGACGAATGAGCTGGTCATCGGTGGCGCGGAGCGGGCCATGTCGGCGACGGTGAGAACCACGCTCTTGGCGTCCTGCTCGGCAATCTCGGCCAGGCGATCAGCCCAGTTTTCCGCCAGGTTGCAGTCGTTCCAGTCGGCGATCACGCGCGAGGCCACGCGGCGCAGGTTTTCGATCAAGGCCAGGCGCAGCATGATCGGGATCGCCCACAGCTCGCCGAGGGTCAACGGCGTGACCGTCTGATAGGCGGCAATAAAACGGCTCAGGCTGTGGCTGTCGACGCGGCCGTCGCCGTGGGAAATGATCTCCAGGGCAATGTCATAGACCCGCGACAAACCAGCGGAGGGGCCTTTGGCCAAGCGCGGTAGTTGGCGGCTGTAGCCTTTGGGCAAGTGCAGTTGGGCGGTGCGGATCTGTTCTTCGATCAGGTAGAAATTGTCCAGCAGCCACTCGGCCGCCGGCGTGACCCGGCGGGTGGACAAGGTGGCCTGGGTCAGCAGCCGGCAACTGCGGGCCAGCAACACCTCGTTGTCGGCCAGGCGTTCGAGTAACACGTCGGTGGCCGAGCAGGGGCTGAGGTGGTGCTGGCGAGCCAGCAGCATGCCGTGCTCGGCCATTTGTTCGGCGCTGAACAGCTCCGAGCGCAGGGCTGGCTCATAGGCAAACGTGCGGGGGGAAACCGGCCACAGACGGAAAGCCGCCACCAGTCGCGAAATGCTCAGGGATGCAAAAAACCGTTTCATGTCCATCGTTAGCTGGGGTACCGAGTAGCTGAACCGCTAGGTCGCGGTAAGCGCCCGGAGTCAATTCCCGGGCCTGTGTCGAGGACTGCAAGAACGGTGAAAACCGTCAGAGAAACCTGCGGGTTCTGTTGTGAACCCGGTACAGGCGAGCGGATGTGCGCGTCAGCGGCGAGTAGCCTGGCTGAACCGCTGCTCCAGAGTGCGCCAATAGTGGCTACAGGATTGAACTATCGGTGCCCGGATCGCGCTCGTAGCCTCGTCATCCCCCGCAGATAGCCTGCTGGCGTGCTGTAAGCCTGCGGGTTGCGGCGCTGCCAGTCGGTGCGTTGGAACACATAGCGCCACCTGTTAGCCATGGCCGAGGTGCGGACTGAGTGCTAATGGATGAGTTTTTATATTCGATATGGTTACTAAAAAATAACTAACAATTCTTTTGAGGAATTAGCGAGCTGCCCTAAAGTCAGCTCCAAGCCGACAGCGGACCACCGCACCGAGCCCATGAATGATGGGGCTCACCTTTTTTCACCAGCAGAACCCGGTGCCAAGTACGCCGGACAAGCAAGCTGGATCGAGCCCCACTGCAGTGCCAACACGCACACTTAATTGCATCTGGAGCTTGAGCATGAAACCACTATCCCTACCGCTGGCCATCGCGCTTGGCATTCTCGCCCAACAGGCCGGCGCCGCTGGTTTTGTCGACGACAGCAAGGCCACCCTCGGCCTGCGCAACTTCTACATCAACCAAGACACCCGCAACGCAGACGCCAATACCCAGGAAGAATGGGGCCAGGGCTTTCTGTTCAACTACACCTCGGGCTTCACCGAAGGCACCGTTGGTGTTGGCGTCGATGCTCTGGGGTTGGCTGGGATCAAGCTTGATTCGGGTAAGGGCCGTCATGGCAACGCCGACTCCAGCAAGTACGCCGGCACCGTATTCCCAACCGATGAAGACGGCCGTGCGGTCGATGAGTTCGGTAGCCTCGGCCTGACGGGCAAGGTGCGCATTTCCAAGAGCGAAGGGCGTATTGGCACCCTGCAGCCGAAGCTGCCGGTAGTAACCTTCAACGACGGTCGTCTGCTGCCGCAAACCTTCGAAGGCGGGCAGATCACCAGTAACGAATTCGACAACCTGACCCTGATCGGCGGCCAACTGGAACACGCCAAGGGCCGCAGTTCGAGCAGCACTGAAGGCCTGTCGATTGGCGGTGCCAACAACGCTAAAACCGGTCAGTTCGTTAACCAGTTCTACTACGCGGGTGCCGACTACAAGCTCAGCAAGGACCTGCTGGCGCAGTACTACTACGGCAATCTGGATGACTTCTACACCCAGCATTTCCTTGGTTTGACCCACAACCTGGCGCTGGGCGCCGGCGTGCTTAA
>NKIC01004097.1_pt1 | contig 13167 bp, 11 predicted proteins | sample 1173441 | NCBI WGS metagenome assembly NKIC01 (sample SAMN07190239, study PRJNA340070) | algae metagenome | isolation source: Clonal culture of Asterionella formosa BG1 isolated from Esthwaite Water | host: Asterionella formosa BG1 | place: United Kingdom: Esthwaite Water | collected 2014-12
GATTTTTTTCATGTGTTTAATTTTTAAAATAGTTTAATCTTCTTTTGAATTTATGAAGCAAATGTACTTGGATAGTCTTCAGCCTGAAGCATCATAAATGTAAAAAAAAGTGTAAATTATTGTAAATAGCGTTTAATGGTTTCTTTTTCAAGGTCGCTTCGAAGTCCAATCTACGCATACTTTTAGATATTTGTTAAGGCAAGAATCGTACTAATTTTTAGATGGTTTGGTGTTATTTCCTGAAGTTTTGCCCAAAATACCTATTTTACATCTTGTTAAGTATTGAACAAACTTTTGATTATTCGCCATTATAAATATTTGGAATCTAGCTTTTTGCGTGAAAAATACACCCATCTGGCAACCTTAAAAAACAATCCTCCGACAGCGGTTACCAAAATATCATAAACCTTATTTAGCCAATCGCTTCAACTCTCGCTCACGCAAAGCCCTATTAAACACTGCCAAGCCGCCAATTTGGCCTTTGAAAAAATTGCCCATGCCGGCTTTCAGTAATACCGCACCGACTGTAAAGTCCGAACCGTTATTGCCCATTCCCTCGGGAAAATAGTAAGGGTTCTTGGTTTGGGTTAATCCCTCAGGATAGCCCTCAAATCCTTGGGTATGCTGGATGAGTTCGGGTTCGCGTTTTTCAAAAATGCCATTCATATACGATTTTATGTATTTGCCGTCGTAGGTAAAGGCCACGCAAACCCAGTCGTTGGCGGGTACTTCTTGTTTACTGGCCGAATAATCTATGGAATAAGGAAAAGGTGGGGTAGGTTTACCCGTCTGTGAGATATGCCCACAAACTTGGTTTTTGCCATTATAATAAGGCAGAGAAACAAATAGTCCATATTGCCTTTTGCCACCTGCTTGGTATTCATTCCACATGCCACCCACAAAACCCGTTTGTTCGCCCGTCCATTTTACCCAAGCCACCACCGTTACTCCTTGCTTTTTACCATGAATATTTAAAGCCCCAGTTTCGGCATGCGGCAAAGAAAGATAGCTACCTGAACCCAATTCCGCCGAAAATCCAGATAAAGGACCTTCCATTTTGCGAGAGATGGTTCCATTCATTTCTTTTAATGCAAAGTCAGCCTGTCCCATCGCCTTGCGAGCTTGACCCGCTTCCTCTTTGAAATCCCACACAGCTACCAGGCCTTTGGTAGATAGGATGCGATGGACTTTTTCTGATATTTGTCCAAAACTAAATGAGTTGATAAGCGATAAAGCAACACCTATAAAATATTTCATCATTCGATTGATTTTCTGAAAATGTACCCCTCCTAAATACGCATTAATTAACTTTAGTTTTTTGAGGGTTTTATATGATAATCTTGTCTGTTTATTAATTTTTATGCTATTCAAAAATAGTAAAAATTCCTTTTGTGGATTTATTCTTTAATTGTTTTGAGCATAGGCTTCTTCAAAACTGTCTAAAGCAGCAATCACTTTCATAAAGGAAGCCACCGTCTTTTGATTTTCTCCACCTTCTAAGGATGCATTGAGGGTCATGATGCGTCCTATTTTTGTAACAGGATGGAAGGATATAAAAGCGAAAACTCCTGGATCACTGCCGGTATGTCTAAGCTCTCCTTTTCTGGCATATGCCCAAAAAATTGCTCTGTTGGGTTCTTTGGTATCCATATGGGTAGGCATATTTTTTTCATTAAACTGTTTTGCAAACAATGTTTGGTAAGCATTTTTGCCAATTATCAAGGTATCGTTGGAAAAATACCCTTTCATCATGGCTTTTAAATATAGCGTAAGGTCGCTTGCTGAGGTTTTTAAACTTCCATCTGGATAAGTTATGCAAGCATAAGCTTTCAAACTTTTATCGGCGTTCAACATTTTTTCCTCTAATGAACTTTCGGGTTGATTTACTTGGTAGAGCGTAGCATATTTAGCCTCATTTTTTGGATTATAAAACCAATCTGTACTTTCCATTTTCAAAGGTTGGAAAATATACTTTTGGCAAAATTCGTCAAAAGTTATTTTTGACTTGCTCTCAATAATATAGGCCATTAAAGCGGAAGCGATATTGCTATAAGCATAGTTGGTACCTATTGGATTAAGGTCAAAATTTTTGGGTGAATAGAATTTTCCCTCTTTTGTATAATAGTTTTGGAGGAAAGTCCCCAATGCTACGTTTGGCTTATTGCCCAATTGGTAGGCTTCGTTCAAATATACTTCCTCATTGTCTAAGAGGGATGAGGTGTGCGTAGCCAGATGCCTTACCGTGATGATCCCATTGGGGAAATTGGGATGAATGATCTTAAAAGGCAAAAGTTCATTGATATTGCTTTCTAAAGTGAAATACCCAAGTTCGACCGATTTCATTAAAGCCAAGGCAGTAAATGTTTTGCTTACTGAACCCACCGGCTGAATAGTTTCTAGGGTATAAGGTGTTTTTTTACTTTTATCGGCAAAGCCATAGCTATTTGCAAATAAGGTAGTGTCTGCTTTCAGGATGGTGATGGCAAATCCGGGGAAGTTTGATTCTTTATAAATTTTGCTTAGGCTTTTATCCAGATTTTTGTTGGGCGATTGGGCCAAACAATTTAAGCTATGAACCACCAAAAAAGCCAAGGCTAAAGAAATATTTCTGCTCATATTGAATTGATTGTCTAAGTGTGATGCCTAAGGATAAAAATACAAAAAAAATACTTTTGTAGAAACAGCGGATTACAAATCCCATAATATTTTGCTTTGAACAGGCTTATTAGAATACGTCTAAAACCAGAATATTTTGAGAGCAATTTGCTGCGGGTAAAACCCCGCTATTCACCCATCCTAAGGAAATATCCTTTGGATAGTGGCGTACCGCAATAGTAGAAAAACTACCCAACATTAAGTTTAATCCCGAAAGCTTTCAGGAGGCTTCATTCTTAATGCAACGTTTTCGCATTATTGCATACAAAACCTAACCTTAGTTTCGGCATTAGTTTTTCTTTCATTCGTTGTCGTCCCTAATTAACATGAAATTCGCAACCCACTGAAAGGCTACAAATGCAAAAATGAAGATCATTGTCATTAAGTTGAATATTTCCCCTGTTGAAAAAGTAAGCCCGATGGCAATTAAGCCCACTACTGCCAAGGTGATGGTATAAATTAAAAGCCCGTATTTATTCTTTGCAGGTGAAAACATAGTCCCTAAGGGTAACATCATCGAAAAACCATAAGCTGCAATTGTTAGCATTTTTTCATCTGACATTAAGAAGTACAATACAAGCCCTACAAAAAATAAACCTAAACTAACTGCCACAAAATTGGAACTCATTTTTTCCTTTTTTTCAAGCAGTAATTGTCCGTATTTATTAAAGCGAAGGAATAGGTTGCTTATCGGTGAAATAACCCATGTTGAGAATGCAATTAAAGCAAGTGCGACAATAAAGGGAGTTAAATAGGGTTGAAGTGCTTCATTATTCTTTGCCACTGTCCTTAGCACCTTAAATCCTAAGTAAAAGGCAATTATTACACCCCACTGATATTTTGCAGTTAGGTTGCTCATAAAAAATGAATACTTCAAGAAAATACGATAAATTGGATTTGTCGCTTTAATTGCTTCAAGCAGACCTGATTGGGCGTATCCAAAAGTCGGGTTATTAGATAGTGCTTCATTAAAATGTTCCAAAGCCTTTTTATGGTCGCCTTTTTCAAGTAATCCCCAACCATAATTTGCATGTGAATAAGCATTATTTGGGTCTTCTCGTAAGGCACCTTCAATAGTTTCAAAAGATTCTTCACTTCGATTAAGCTTGATTAAAGAGCTACTTCTTACATTAAGACCAAGTAAATTTTCTGCATCAATTTCTAATGCTCGATTTGCCGTTTCGAGTGCTTCTTCAAACTGTTTTCTCCCAAGTTTAATATTAGCCAATAATGCAAAGTAGTCAGCATCGTAAGGGTCAAGTTCAATTGCTTCATTAATGCTATTTTCAGCATCACTTAACTTGTCTTGCTGAATTGCAATACGTGATTTGATGTAGAATAAATACGAGGTATCGGGCGATAGCCCGATTGCATTGTCAATTATATTTTCAGCTATATCAAATTCATCTTGTTTTAAGTTTACCTCTGCAAGCAGCGATAAAAAATGAATATTGTTTGGATCCTCTGTTAGTAAATCTGCAAGGATTTTTTCTGCTTCAGCAAATTTTTTATGTTGAATTAGAATTTCAACTTTTGAAAGTCTGTAATCTTCCGTCATATTACTTCTTTATTTTCATGTAAGTTAGAATGTCGTCATAAAGCCCTGAATCATTGGCAAACAAGGCAAAGTTTTTTGCCGTTGAAAACCATTCTTGCGTGCTTGGTTTATGTTTTTTCAAAGCATTTAATAAATCATTGGTCTCAATTGGTTTTGGAATTCCGTCACTGAATGAAGATTCAAGTATTTGTTCAATTGCTATGTCTATAATTGCATCAATATCTGCACCCGAGTAATACTCAGCTTTCTTGGCAATGGTTTGCAAATCAATTGTAGCAGTTGGTTTGTTTTTAAGTTTTAGTCTTAAAATGGATTCTCTTGAGGCTGTATCAGGTGGTGGAACAAATACAATTCTGTCGAATCTTCCAGGTCGTCTAAATGCTGGGTCTAAATTCCAAGGTGTATTCGTTGCACCAATTATTAAAACACCTTCGTTTGTGCTATTAATTCCGTCTAGTTCTTGTAAAAACTGATTGATCAAATGTCTGCCACTTGACTGTTTCATGTCGCTTCTACTTGCACCCAAGGCATCTATTTCATCTATGAATAAAACGCAAGGTGTGTTGTTTCTTGCTAATTCAAATATTTCATGCAGGTTTTTCTCGCTATTGCCAACCCACATATCTAATATGTCGTTCAAACCTACGCTTATAAATTTAGCGTTTACCTGTCCAGCAGTTGCTTTAGCAATAAATGTTTTACCACATCCAGGTGGTCCATAAAGCAAAATACCCCCGCCTGTTTTTTTTCCGTAAGCTTTATAAAGTTCAGGGTGAAGTAGTGGTTTAATTATTTTTAATTCTATTTCCTTTTTTACCGCTTCCATACCTCCAACATCACTAAAATTGACATTTGGTTTTTGTAAAAAGCGGCTGTCTAATTCTTCCTCTATTTCTACTACTTCATTTCTTCCTCTTTGTCGCAATTGTTTGTCAAGTTCTTCATCAAAATAATTCGGGTCAATCAATAATGCTTTTTTGTAGGCATCAATTGCTTTAGATATTGAATTTTCTTTTAAAAGTCCTTTTGCATAAAGTGTGAATACACTTATATCTTTTGTTCCTTGGTCAATCACCTCTTCCAAAACAACATTGCAAGCAGAATAGCTTCCTTTCTTAAAGAAAACAGTAGCAAGTCCAACTTTAGCTTTATTATCAGAAGTGATTTTTAGTAGCGTTGAATACTCTTTTTCAGCTTCTTCCAGTCTATTCAAAGCCAATAAGTTGTCGGCCAATAAAAGTCTTAGTGGAGTGTTGTCTGGTGAGTGTTTTAAAGCCGCTCTTAAACTGTCAATTGTGTTGTCGTTCATATGTTCAATGTGTTATTTTGTCTTCGAATATAATTGCCGCCAACTCATAAACCCTCACAATATCCGCAGTAGTTTTTTTGCATGGTTCGGTATAGTATCGGGCCATTATGTGAGGCTTTTTATTTTTAGGATAATCAAAAATAGCAAAAAAAACTTTTACAGTTTAATCTTGGCAAAATATTGAGAGCGATTTTCGGCGGGTGAAATCCCACTATTCACCCATCCGAAGGAAATATCCTTCGGATAGGCGATGTATATTGTTGATATTTAATAATTTAATTTTTCTCAGAAACTATAATTATCGATTTCTGAATTTTTCTGCTTTTTCAATTCATGCTCAAACGATTTGGACCGCCACGCATTTTTCGCTTCTTTTTCCGCAAGGGTGGGGTTGATTCGGGTGGGAGCCTGTGATGCGTTACCTGTTCATAGGCGTAGCACAATTTGATGAGTGTTGGCTCACTGAAAGGGCGACCAAAGAACTGCAAACCAGCTGGTAAATGGTTGTAAGTAAAACCCATGGGTACCGTAAACGCAGGGAAGCCCGTGGGTGGCGATAAGGCGTTATTATTGGTACCCGACGGTGTATTCAGGTCGCCGATGAGCCTGGGCGGATAACTGAATGAGGGGTAAACCAGCACATCGACCTGTGTCGAATCCATGGCCCTTAGCAAAAGTTGACGTAAACGCTCACGGAGGGCAAGGTTCTTTTGCCAGCCCTTGTGCAATTCTGGGGCCAGGGTGTCGGCATTGACATCTTGTAGATATTTTTCAAGAAAGGGATGATACTGCTTCGATTTAATGATGGACTCGAGCGTTTTATGCGGGGCATTGGGACCTAAATTGGCCAAGTATTGATTAAAATCACGTCGCAACTGGGGAATCGTATCCATGGTTTTTTGGATCATATCGAGTTCCATCACACTGACCGAGTCAATGATGGTGGCTCCAGCAAGCCGCAATTCATTCAAGGCATTATTAAACAATTCCACCACTTGGGTGTCCGCTTTGGCAGGATCGCAAAGCTGCCTAAAAACACCAATTCTGGCTCCTTTTAAGCCATTTTTATCTAAATAAGCCCTATAACTTTCTGGAATTTTGTCCTTACTTCGCTGTGTTACGGAATCGGCTTTGTCGTAGCCCGCTATGACGTCGAGTACCCGCACGGCATCTTCCACCGTTCGGCAAATGGGGCCGCCCATGTCATTGGTCAGAGCGAGGGGGGCAATGCCGTTGCGGCTAATTAAGCCGAGTGTACAACGAAACCCTACCAAGCTTTGGTGAGCAGCTGGGCCCCGAATCGAACTGCCGGTATCGGTACCCAAGCCAATGGTGCCAAAGTCTGCCGCCACTGCAGCGGCTGTTCCGCCACTCGACCCAGCTGTGGTACGTCGCGTATCATAAGGGTTGCGTGAGTAACCTGGCAGAATGGAACTTACCGAAAAGTTGCCCGATTGAGCAAACTCAGCCAGGTTGGACTTGGCAATGATGATGGCTCCAGCCTCCCTTATTTTTTGAATCACAAAGGCATCGGTGGGTGGAATAGAATTTTTCATGGCCAGCGTGCCGTTGGTCGTGGGCATGTCGAAGGTATTATAATTATCTTTCACAATGACTGGTATCCCGTGAAGTGGCCCAATGAATTTCCCCGTTACTTTATATAGCGAATCGAGCCTATGGGCTTCGCTCAAAGCTTTGGGATTTACCATAATAAGGGCGTTGATAAACGGCCCGTCTTTGTCGTAGGCTTTGATTCGGTCGAGGTAAAGTTGCACCAGCTCTTCGGCGGTAAGTTTACCATTTTGCATGGCCTTATGCAAGCTGGAAATGGTGGCTTCCTTTAATTGTTTGGGCGAAAAATGCTGTGCAACTGCCGATTGTTTCAGCCCGAAAAAAGCCATTGCGATGGCGAGTAGGAAGCATAGTTTGTTTGATTTCATTTTTATTGAAATTTTTAGAGTGATGGTCTTCGATGGCTGGTTTTGAGTTTCCTCGTATTTTGTTTCCATGGTCTGAGGCACGCTAAAGCTATTAAGCTCAGCTTTTTTTTAGTGAATATAAATATTGCACACAGATAAACACAGAATTGAATTAGATTTTTTAGATTTTAGATTAAGCCTTGTGTTTTTAATTGGACATTTCTACGTATTAAGGATGCCTAAGCAAATTCCTCTAACTATCTAGAGAGGATTTATAATCTGAGAAAAAGGTTTGTTAAGGCAAGTTGGTAGAATTTTGAAATTGTAAAAATACTTTTGGAGATTAGGAGATTACAAATCCTAAACTTTCAGGTGGCTGACATATGTATTAGTGCCAATATTTCATACCAATTGCAGTTAGTTTATTTATGTCTTGTTCATTAATGTCTGTCAAACCAATTTTTCTAATGGAAATTTTCCCTGTATGCTTCGTAGTTTCCATTATCTCCGATGTATGGTTATACTCTTCTAAAACTACTTCCCACTTATTTGTTATGGTATTTACACTGGTGGTTATGTTTCCTGAAACCCATTTATTAAAGTCGTCATATCCAATTAGTTCTATTTTTTTAGTCAATTTATTATTTCTGAATTTATACGTCCAACTATAAGCACCCGTTCCACTATTATATCCAGCTATTGTTAGAATATTATTTGTAAAACTTAATTCAGATAAAAATTCAAAACCTAAAAGTTCGTAAGAAATTGTATAGTTTCTGTTGTCAATGTTCAATGCAAGTTCATTCGGTCTCGGTTTTATAACATCTATTTGACCATTGGCATTTATGTCGGCTTTTAAAGTTTTAATATCTGAATCCGTTTCCTGAGCTTGACTTAAATAGATATTAAAGAGACAAATTAACAATAGAATTGATTTTTTCATTTTTTATATTTTGTTTGTTAGCTTAGTTTCGGAATGTTTGCCATCAAGGGCGGGGCTTGCCGAAGAGTTGGCTTAGCATTCCGCTTTCTCAAATTTAGCACATTGTTTATTAGAATTCCAAAAGTTCACTTAATTCCTTCTGCCAGCATTTCGGCAAGCCCAATTTTAGTGGCAGGGCTTTTGTCAATCGTTTTCAAGTTTTGTTTTTAGTAGTCGTAAATATTTTTTTAAATCACTGTCTGCTTTAAGTGAAACAATAATTTTTGGTAAAGCAAAACCCAAGGCATATTTTACAAGGTCAATATCAAAGTCAAGCGTATAAACAATTTCTGTTGTGTTGTCCGAAATAGCTTTTACTTGTCGTTGGCTTTTCATATAAAATTGAGCGGTTTCAGGTGTTTCAAAAATTGCAAGTTTGTTTTTTTCAAACAGAACACACTTTAGTTCTGTCAAATTATCAGGAACTTTCTTTGACAAGTAAGCGTATTCAGAAATCGTCACGCCCAATTGCAATGCCCCACCTAATGTTGATTTGTTTATTTCTGTCCGCCACAAATTGTCGTTGCTTGGATTAGCAAAGAAGTCAAAAACGCTTTCAACCTTTTTGTTAATTAATATTGAACCTGTGGTTTTAATGAGTTTCTTATTTGTCATTTTACTTGTCATTTCGTTTTTTAGTCATAGCCTTGCCCATAAAGTTTTTCAGATTGCCGAAGTCGGGGATTTTCCTAGCTCTTCGACATCTTCCCGATGTCGAAGCAAGATAAGAAGGATTTACATTCCGACTTTATAATTTGGTCAATTCAATACTACCTTTTCTGATTGAATAATAATCACTACAACTACTATACAAATATTCTTCTTCTTTCAATACGATGCCAGCTCGGACAGGATTCATGTGAATATATTTTAGCTTTGTCATGAAAAACTCCTCAGAATAAATTTCTTCCCCAAGATATCCGTCCTCCCAGAACCAAATTTTATTTTCTTTCTTTAATAACCATAATAGCCATTTCTTCCTGCTTTCTTTAGGATTGTTTTCAATTGCTTGAATAATTTGTTTCGAAGTAAATTTTTTAAAGTCTCTAATAATATCACTTAAATGAACTTTTTCACTTTGAACAATTGAGTGAATATGATTACTCGGGGCGGCCTGCCGCATGATTACCCATGCATATATTTTCAAACCCTTCTCTTTTTGGCAGTATTTTAGACTTTCAATCAATATATTAACGTAATCTTGACGTGTAAAAACATCAACCCATTGATGCACAATCGATGTAATAAAATAAATAGCGTGTTGATCTTTAATTCTGTATTCGTAAGCCATCAAATTGTATACATTTATGAAATAAAGTTAGATTATTAGGATTACAAATCCTAAACTATCTCGCTTCGACATGCCCTATCGGAACATGTCGAAGAGCGGATATATTGAAACTGATACATTTTGGCGTGCGTACATATTTATCAAAAATAGTAAAAACTTTAATCCATTCCAATATTAAGAAAGCGGAACCCCTTGGTGTGGGTCCGCCCTTTTTCTTATTAGCGTCAGGTAGTTCGCCAAATTCTGAAGTAAATAGATAAAAAAGGTCTTTGATAATAGCTTAAAAAACCTTTTCTACATCTGTTACATAAACTCTTGTGCTGGTCGTATAGGTTCCGCCATTGGGGTCTTTGTATTTTAAATCAAGATAAAATGCTTGAAAACCTTTTTTTGGAAAAGAAAGCATAACCCGAATATCTGGCAAGCTTTCCAATTTTATATTTCTGCTCAACCACAAATTGTTTCTAAAATCTCTGTCGGAAGAAGTGGTCTGCCAAAGTGTGGCTCCTACCAAATCTGTCGTTACAGGATTTACTTCTAATGATACATTTCCATTGGTTGGCACAACTTTCCACGTCGCTAGGGGATATGCTTTATTCGTGATCGTCGTTCCGAAAAAAGCACTCAAAGCTTCAAAAGCCTGTTTTCCTCCACCCAAATTATGCCCAACATTGGGCACATAATGAAGCAAGTTTTTACCCGGAATTTTATCATAATAAAACTTGATGGCATCAATGGTCCAGTATTCATCATTGGTACCTATAAAAATCATTTTTGGAACGGTCAAATGGCTGCGATAGGAAAAAGGGTCAATCATGTCGTTGATGGCTTTACCGTCTTCAGTGGCGGTGCCTTGCGGAATACCGAGTTTTACATAGTCATCAATTTGCTCACTGTATTCACCATAGGTTTCATACTGATAATTGAGCGTTGCTGGCATATTGAGCATATCTATTACGATTGGAGCAATGGCTTTTACCCGTTGGTCATCAATAGCAGCCGAAAGCCAAGTGGTCCAACCACGTTTCGATGCTCCCGAAATCAAAAAATTGTTAACATTGATATGGGCCTTTTTCTTTGTAAATTCTTGCACCGCATCCATAGCCCTCACAGCCGATTTTACCATCGGGAAAAGCAGAGGAAAAGAATAATCTTTGGATAGTTTAAACTGATTTAAAGTATAAGAAATCAGAGCATCTTCTGTCAGGTCGCCATAAAAGGGCTGATTGGGAACTTGCTTGATGACGGCTACAATCGCTTTGTTTTTTTCTGAAATACCGGATAGAACAGGCCAAAGTCCATGGTTTGCACTCCAATTGGGTTGTTCATCTTTGTTGGAACCACCATCAATAAAAAGCATCGCACCATCGTATTTGACTTCTTTCGGTATAAAAACTGTCAATTGGTGTCGCCAAGTATATTCACGCCATTTTTGCGAAGTCAAAAGCAACTGATAGCCTTTTACATTGCCTAATTCCACCGAATCTTTTAATTCCCATTGATAAGTTTTATCGCCATTTTGGAGGTAATTCTTCAAGGCGGTTTGTGGGGTAGTGGTATTTTGAGCAAGTACAACAGCTATCGAAATCAGGTAAAATGCTAAAAGCAAAGCAGTTTTTTTAGGGCTAAATTTCATAGTTTCTATATTTTGGTTGAAATAATATTGGTTTAATAAGGTAATGCCTGGTATTTATAATTAGTTGGATTCATTTGTAGGGTGATGGAAAATGTTCCCACGCTTGATGTTTGTGCGGGATTTCGGAGCACAAAACTGACCTCCCAGCAAGCTCAATAGGAAAACTGAACTTGAATATACACACTTTTCCCAGAATGATGCCAATACCCAAGTTAACTGCTGCCGTATTTGCTGTCCGATGCGGTATTCTTCCAAGTTTGCGGTCAGACTGTTCAACGCGATTTACATTCATTGCTATGTTGTTTCAAGTTTGCTAGTCAGAAAACTTAGTCAGTGTTTTTCTATCGTAGCGATACAAGCCCATATTTCTTGTGCTGAACCAAATATTATTGTCTTTGTCTTCAAGTATGAAGTAAACTTCTTTATTAAATATCTTTGTAAAGGTTGTTTCTGTAGGATTACCTGATGAATTGTTGGAGTGCCATAATCCTCCTAACGTATCCCCCTCGTCTTTTCCATAGTCTGATGCGACCCATAAACTCCCTGCTTTATCTTCTATAATATAATTTAATGAAGGTTTTATTAACTCTTTCGGTTGCGTATAATCAATAAACGATTTTCCATCATAAGTCCATATTCCATAGTGTCTGGTAGCAACAACTAATTTTCCATTTTTACTCAAAATAGCATTGCGATTCCATCCATTTTCTTTAGGCTTAAAGCGTTCTATCACTTTCCCGTCATATCTACAAATGCCTTCATTACCAGGGAAAATGCCTGAAAAAAACCAGATAATACCATATGCATCTTCCAGTATATCTGCTACTACTTTAAGGTGTAAACTACTTTTATTTATAACACCGTCATTCACTAAAAAGCGAGTAAAGTTAAGTCCGTCATAATAATAAACACCATCGCCAGTGCCGAACCAAATTTTCCCACTTTTGTCTTGCAACATACTCCATATCGAATTTTTTGTTGACCATTTAGTATAATAGCTGTTGTCAGTTATTACAGGTCTGATAGAAATAGGTATTGGAATGCTACTAATTTTCTTCCCATCGTAACGACAAATGCCGTCAGTGGTTCCAAACCAAATGTTACCTGCCTTATCTTCCATCATTGACCGAACACAATTATTACTTAACCCATCTTTTACTGTAAATTGAGTAAACAATTTGCCATCATATTTATAAACACCTTCTCCGCAAGTTCCAAACCAAATATTGCCATGCTTGTCTTGTATGCCACAGGCCACATTTTGATATTCGTTTGAACCCTGTGTCTTTGTAAGTTTTGGTTTTCCAGTAAGTGAGGCATTAAGTTCGTTTGGGTGGTCAGTTTGTGATTGAGTTTTTATTTGTCCATTACATGAAGTCAAAAAGGTCAGAGCCAATAGCAGGGTGTAAATTGGTTTATGTATGTAATACTTGATCATTTGTTTTTGAAAATATTTGTCAATGTTAATACTTGTCTGCTTTAAAGTTAATGATGTCTCCAACGATTGCAGGTAACTCTTAAATACCCTCAATATTTGCAGTAGTTTTTGGATGGTTTTGTGTATTATCTGGAAACTGATGCATTTTGGCCTGCGTACTTATTTATCAAAAATAGCAATAAAAAACTTTTAAAGTTTAAGCATTCCAATGTTTTATGTAGTGAACTAGCTTTTTATGATTTCAAACCTCACATAAACAAAAACAGCTAAATAGGGGAGGGTTTATCGCCAATTTGGCAGTTTTAAGTGTGTTATTTAAAGTATTAAGAGGGTCGGGAAAATTTTTCAGTTGTTCGGGAATGGTATACATCTAAGAAAT